>PJTZ01000165.1_pt1 | contig 35632 bp, 32 predicted proteins | sample 1512131 | NCBI WGS metagenome assembly PJTZ01 (sample SAMN08177679, study PRJNA422409) | Soil metagenome, whole genome shotgun sequencing project. | reverse complement strand
GGCGCATAAAGGTGAACTGGGCATTATTCCCGGTAGCATGACAACACCAGCTTACCTCGTGTCCGGCAAAGGAAACCACGATGCCCTGTATTCCGCATCGCACGGTGCAGGCCGTGCTATGAGCAGGCAAAAGGCTAAAGATAGCATGACGGTATCCACCATGAAAAAGATGCTTATCAATGCCGATGTTACCTTAATCGGAGGGACGGTTGAAGAAAATCCGTTGGCATATAAAAACATTGACGCTGTCATGATTGCACAACGTGATCTGGTTGATATCCAAGGTAAATTCTACCCACGTATTGTTAAAATGCATAAAGAGTAAGAAAATTATGATAAAAATTACATCAGGTAAAGGCCCGGCAGAATGCTGTCGGGTTGACTATTCAAGTTATTGATACAATTCTCCATATTGCCTAATTGTTGATAATACTTTCTTATAACGTGTCCAATATTTTGTTGTATTGCAAGTTAGAATTGGTGTTTTTGGATTATTAAGCGCTTTTGTATTATTGTAAGAATATAGTTCGTTTTTGTTTTGCCGATTGCATGGCCGCATCGAGGATTTCGACAACGATGCAATTAATCGTTAATTCATAAAGATCAAGTTTGTCCAATACTAAAGATCCATTCACTACCGCGGCCAATACAGAAAATGGATCATCAAACGGAGCCGCTCTTACAGGAAGTTGCTTCTTTTCTTCTTTATTGTTGCCCGAAAAGCGTTGTTGTAAGGTTGTTGCATCAGGTGCTATAGCATAACCTTTGGTGCCATATACTTCCATGTCCTTCCTAGAAAATGGCCAATTCCATGAGGCCTGAATCAGACATTGCGCGTTTGGATATTGTAGAATGATGGTCGCTTCATCGTCCACCTCTTTGTAGATGTTGGGTTTATTTTGATGTACTGCGGCCGTTACCGAAAGAGGTCGCTCGCCGTTCATCAACCACGTCATCAGGTTGGCGCCATAGCATCCAAAATCCACTAATGCGCCCGCTCCATTTTTTGCCGGATCGGTCAGTATCTCCAAGAATTCTTTGCTCACCCCGATTTCCTTTGGCCCTTGATGTCCGTCATTCACCATCACTTTTCGTATTTCCCCCAATTGACCTTTTTCTAACATTTCTTTGATCTGCTGATTGCTTTCGTACCACGATGTTTCAAAATTTGTCAGAACATGTATCTTATATCTTTCGGCAAGCTCTTTTATCTCTTTGGCATCCGCTACGGTCGTCGCCAAAGGTTTTTCCACCATCACATGGATCTTTCGCGGTGCGCAGGCACGTACAACAGCAATGTGTTCATTAATAGCACCGAATGCCGACACAGCGTCCGGTTTTAGCTCATCCAACATTTCCTCCAAATCCGTAAAGAAAAGAGCTTTATCTAGCTGGTATCGTTTGGCATAATGATCAATCAACTCGGGATTGGTTTCATAAATGCCGATTACAACCACATCCTTTTTGTCTTTTCTGTTAAAAATCCAGTCTACGTGTCCGTGACTTAACCCAGCGACGGCCAGCCGTAAAGGAACTTCAGCAAAAACTAAATGGCTGATTAAAATCAAAAAGATGTTTAATAAAATGGGTTTCATGGTTACAAAAATATTCAGATCAAAGATAAAACATAATGAGGGTAAATTTAACAAATTTTAAATGACGGAAACGTGATATATACTAGCGTATAAATTACCTTTTAGTATCCATTTTTTGCTGACGGTTCCTATAATTGAATGGAATTCTTTAGTTTTGACTACAGCTAGTTAGGAGGAAATTACGATATTATCTCTTAGGCGAAGCAACGTTTGGAAAAATTCAGAAATACGGACAAACAATGATATTGAAAGAAAGCATCGGCTATAACTACCGGAAATACCTGTTTACCGGGGTGTTTTCAGCTTTGCTGATTATGGGGTATGCGCAGGAAGGGGATAAACAACAGAAAGACACGCGACAACCTAGTGAGGAACGGCAGGAAAAACAAACTACATTTATGGATTCCATCGATGTTGTACGTGATTACCGACCGATGCTGGCCGATGCCATAAAGGTCCGCCGAAACCCGGATATGGACATCAACAAGGAAGCGATTGAGCGTCAGCTGCAGCAGATCGCTGCTGCTACATATTTTTCAAGAAATGGTTTCAAACAAGCCTACAATGATGAACTTCTTAAACGGAATCCCAACGCCTCACGCAACAATATCGACAATTACCGAATTAGTTATTTGGCCTACCGTGCAGGAGAGTACCCAAGAGCGACCTCTATTTTGGAGAGTTTGGAAAAATCGGATGCCTATTATCAGGGCGCAATAATTACTTTGGGCAATATTGCTATAGAGACTGGCGATAAAGAACGTGCGCGGAATGCTTTTCTTAACGCCTCGCGAATGGATCTCGATCCGGAATTGAAAATGATAGCGTTGTATAACTACGCCAAAGTCTTACATGAACTAGACTCCGTCCAAGTTGCTCTAGAAGTACTCCAAGGTTATATCGCGAAGAAATATACGGTTAGTGATCGAGATGGCAAGAAACAGGAGAGTGCCGAAACGTTATCCGTAGATGTTTTGTCGGGTACGAGTAATTTTCATGCGGGAGTAAGTATGCTGGAATCGTTAAACAAAAGGAGCCACGAAGCCGATGTAACCTATCAAAAAGCGACGTATTACCGTGGATTAGAGTTTTATAACGAGCGTGCTTTTGAAAATAGCATATCCATGTTCATGAGATCAGAAAAATTCCCGATCGATGCGGAAATGGCGGCGTTGGCCACATATTGGAAAGCAGAGGCGATGTACGAAGTGCGTAAGTACAAGGAGGCGGTAGAAAACTTTTCCCGATTCCTTCGATTGCCCGCTGCGCGAAACACCAATGTTTACAATTATGCGAACTATGGTCTGGCATATGCGGCGTTTCGCAATAATAGTTTTGCCATGGCAGCTGATTACTTTGAGCGTTTTTTGGCGACCGATGGACATTCGATAGACGAAAATGTGCGTCATGACGTGATTGCGCGTCTGGGTGATTCGTATTTGTCCATACGCGATTACGGCCGAGCCAACAAATACTATGACCAACTGATCAACAGTAAAGCTCCCAATCAGGACTATGCGTTGTTCCAGCGCGGTATTATCTATGGATTGCAGGGCGACAACGAAACCAAGCTCAGTACACTGTGGTCTGTTGTGGAGCGATTCCCCGGTTCGAACTATGCGGATGACGTGGCCTTTGAGGTCCCTTACACGTATTTCACTGGGGGAGATTACGATACCGCCATTGAAGGGCTGCAGCGGATGATCGAACAATATCCCCGAAGCAGCTATGTTCCCCGGGCGTTGATGACCATTGGGCTTGTCCAGTACAATAAAGGTGACACCGAAGCGGCGAAGGCCTCCTTCCAGAAGGTGGTGGAACAACACGCTACAACTGATGAAGCAAGACAAGCGCTGCGTTCCATCGAAAATATTTACCTGGATCAAGGCGATGCTTCGAGTTATATTCATTACGCGACCAGCACCAATATCAGTAATCTGAGTGCCGCGGAGCAGGATAACTTCACTTTCGGAGTAGCCCACTCCTTGTTTGCCAAAGGGGCATATGAAGGGGCTGTGGAAGCGATCAATGCATACTTTGATAAATTTCCGAAACCCATACAAGAAAAACATGCGCGTTATATCCGTGGGGTGAGTTTGTACCGTACGGGGCATCCAAAAGAAGCGCTACACGACCTGAACATCATTCTGAATGACTGGACGAGCAAATATACGGAGAGTACCTTACTGACAGTGGCCGCGCTATACCTAGACTTGAAGGAATACAACGAAGCCATCGTGCATCTCAAAAAACTAGAGCTTACTTCAGAATATAAAGAAAACTATAACTACGCGGTAACTAACCTGATGATTTGTTATTTCGAAATCGGTGATTTGGATCAGGTGGCCAAGTATGCGAAGTTGATCAAGAATTATGACCGATCATCTGAGGAAGACATTGCCAAGGCGCACTTGTACAGCGCGCGGGCCATGTTGCGGGAAGGAAATGTGGCGCCTGCCATGAAGGAACTGAATCTGGCGGCGCTCAAGAGCCAAACGGCAGTAGGTGCAGAGGCGCGGTACCGCATGGGGCAATTGCAGTATAAAAACAAGGAATACGACAAAGCCCAGGAAACAGCCTTTGATGTGATTAACAATATGGGGGAACAAGATTACTGGGTAGCCAAGAGTTTCCTCCTGCTTGCAGATACCTATTCTGTTAAAGGTAATAATATGCAGGCGAAGAGTACATTGCAAAGTGTGATTGAAAATTATGAAGAAGATGATGATGTCATTCCTTCAGCAAAAGAACGTTTACAGAAATTGAACATGAAGTAACTTATATAAAGCGATGTCTCTTATCAAGCAACTTGGCAACGGCTATCTCATTTTATTAAATCCCGTGTTTCTGCGAAAAAATCTTCTGTTGCACCTACAAATCTTTTAACTATTTTCAAATTTTTATCAATCACGATCTTCGTAGGATATGTAGTGATACCATACCTTATCGCGACATCATCTTTGTCGGAATTTATTAATTGGGTCCATTCCAGGCTGTAGTTTCTTATCGCTTCATTCCACTCTTCCGTTTTTTCATTACATGCAATCCCTATTAAGACTATATTTTTCTTGTTTTCTTCATAAAAAGATTTCAATTTAGGAATTTCTGCTAGGCACGGAGCACACCACGTTCCCCAAAAATCAAGAACTATTATTTTTCCTTCGAAATCCGACAGCGAGACGTCTTTGCCATTGTTATCTTTTAATTCGAAATGCGGTGCATCATTCCCTATGTTCAAGTTTTCCTCCGCTAATTTTACAGCGCTAAATTTTTGATAGTTTCTGTAGGCGTTTTCAAGGACGTCACGGAATATTCCGTTCCGAATGTCTGCTGTTAGTTTCGGATAATACGTAGCAAACTTCTCCAGTGAAAATCTAGAAATAAAGTATGCCGACAAATCTTGATCAAAATTATCATTTACATAATCTGTTTTGGCTTGGGAAATTTTACCAAAATACTGCTGTCTGGTATGGAATAGTTCGTTGATTTGATCCTCGGTTCCGCCATTTTCTCGTATAGAATCCATTTTAAGCTCAATTTTAACAGCTTCTATAGTAGCGGTTTTATAAGATGTGCGGAACTGCGCCAATTTTTGACTAACATTATTCCCCGAAGTTTGATAATTAAGATAGCGCTCTTCGAGTTCACCTTCGATAGTGATTTGTTCATCTGGACGGCTAAAAAGTTCGATAAATTTTGTTTGAGCAACGTAAAAACTGCCATCACTTCTTTTATATACCGCTTTACGTGGAATTATCGCGTAAGCTGTGGGCTCGGTGGATACTGGATAGGTGAACATATTGTTGTTCGCTATCAATGTGTCTTTATGCATGTCCTCGATATTTGCCAGAGGATATTTCCAAATATAAACCGTGTCATTGCCGAGTCCCTTTATTGTCGCTGTGATTTGCGCATTTGATCGTCCAAAAGGAGCCATCGCCAAAATAGAAAATAAGGTGATTACTAAAATTTTCATCATTAAGGATTTAAATAAAAAGATATTAAAAACAGTACTGAAAAAGTTAAAATACAAACACTTGTATTTTTAAAAGTAGACCGTTGTCTTTGGTTATCTAATATTAATTAGGGGGATGCAGGTTATTCCTCGGTGGTTGTCGGAAAATTATCGGTAAAGGAGAATGGGAAATAGCTTTCCAATTCATTGCACCCTTGATACTTCCATTCGGATTTGCTATTTTCAACCACGAAATCCTTAACAATATATACATTGACCTCGTTTCCACAAGACATTCTATTCAAATATCCTTGGCGAAAATATCAGCAACGTGTACTTGATGAACTGCGTTCACATCTTACTGACAGGCATCTTCACATTGTAGCTCCACCGGGATCAGGAAAAACAGTGTTAGGTCTAGAGGTAGCTATCCGAATCAACCAACCCACTTTAATTCTAGCTCCGACCTTAGCGATTCGCAATCAATGGATCCAGCGGTTTTGCGAATTATTTCTCCAAACAGCCGAAGTTCCAGAATGGATTTCCAGAGATATACGACGACCTAAGTTCTTAACGGTTGTAACTTATCAGGCCATTCATAGTGCCTGCAATAATGTAGAGGCTTCAGCAAATGAAATAGACGCCGAAGACAACGAAGCCGAGGAAAAAACCACCACCGTACTTCGGCGCAGCCGTAACCACAACCGTAACATCAATCAAATTATTAGAGGCTTGAAACAGGTTGATGTAAAGACCATTGTGGTGGACGAAGCACATCATCTAAAGAATGAATGGTGGCAAACGTTAATTCGTTTAAAAGATAAGTTAAATCCCGTGATCGTCGGATTAACAGCCACACCTCCCTATGATGTCACTCCTTTGGAATGGCATCGTTATATCACCTTAAACGGCCCCGTTGATACAGAGATTTCGGTGCCTGAACTCGTGGTGGAAGGGGACTTATGCCCCCATCAGGATTATATCTATCTCACTACACCTTCCAGTGCGGAAAATATTATCATTCATGACTTCAGAGAAAATGCCCAGCGCTTTTTTAATGAACTCAGACAAGATGAAACGCTGCTTACAGCTATCGAATCCCATCCCTTCTGGCTGAACCCAACGCAGCATTTAGAAGTTATTTATGAGGATATCTCTTTGTATTCGGCTAGTCTCATCTTTCTGCATGGCAACGGCCGCCCTATTTCCGAAGATCATCTAAAAATTATTGGTGCAAGCGAATTCGATATTCCGCATTTGGACTATGAATGGATGGCGTGTCTGTTGGAATTCTATCTGTTTAAGGAGAAAGTATATTTCGATTCTTATACAGAACATCGTACCACTTTAGAGAACCGACTCCGTCGCAATGGTTTGATTGCTGGTAGAAGGGTCAGTTTTAGTAAGAGTAAACGGGTAACCACGCATTTAACATCCAGTATCAGTAAACTGCAAGGAATAAAAGAAATCGTATCGTTCGAATATGAAAAACTAGACAAGGGCCTTCGAATGGTTATCTTGTCGGATTATATCCGGAAGGAGTATTTTCCCAATTCGTTCACCAACACGATTGAGATCAAGAAAATGGGGGTTATCCCTATTTTTGAAATGCTTCGAAGAGAGCAGATTAGCAATCTGAAATTAGGAGTTATGACCGGATCACTGATTATCATTCCACAACAAGCATTCGCTATTTTTGAGGAAAAAGCCAAGAGGTATGGACATCAGCAACTTACCTTTTCTCCGGTTCCCTTCGACGACAGCTACGTGATCATTCAACAAAATGAACAGTTAAAACACGATATTATTCATATTGTCACCCAAATTTTTCAACGTGGGGATATTGAAGTCCTGATCGGTACAAAATCTCTTCTCGGAGAAGGTTGGGATGCTCCAGCGATCAACTCGCTCATTCTGGCAAGTTTTGTCGGTTCGTTTGTGTCCTCTAATCAGATGCGGGGTCGTGCTATTCGAACACAAAGCGGCAATCCAGCCAAAACTGGAAATATCTGGCATTTAGCCTGTATAGACCAAACGATCGCTAATGGTGGTGACGATTTTCAACTGTTACGGAGACGTTTTAGAAGTTTTGTCGGTGTTTCGAACGACGAACCAATCGTGATTGAAAATGGGATCAGACGGATCATGACCGTCGAGGGTCTGTTAAGCCAAGCGGATATATCCAGCCATAATCAACAAAATCTGGTGCTGGCCGGTAACCGGCAGGATTTACGCCTGCGGTGGGAAAAAGGTCTTCAATCCGGTATTAACTTAGTTGAAGAAATTAAGATTCCTTTTTATGAAGAGGGGGGATACCAGGCTGTAAAATCCGTTCATTTGCAAAAAACGATTGCCAATTTGACAGGAACATTAGCTAGCGGTATAGTGATATATATGGAAACGGTCTTAGAAATCGTGTTGCGGGCACAACGATGGATCAAAACCTTTCATGATGCATACATTGCTTTAAGTATCATCGGCGTTGTTGGCTTCCTTATTTTTGGATATCGATCATTCAAAGCACTTCGAGTATATATTGGTTACCGTGATATTGCTAAAGATATGAAAAACATCGGTGATGCTGTGCTTATGTGTTTGATCGAAGCAAACGCTGTACATACGGAACGCACCAAGCTGATAGTAGAATCCTCGATGGATGAACATGGAGCTGTCTTTTGTCATTTAGAAGGTGGATCAACGTTTGAAAAATCAATTTTCATTCATACCCTGGAAGAGATTATTAGCCCGATAGATAATCCACGTTATATTATTATTCGTAAAAGCAAATTCATAACGTTTTTAAATCAACGTGATTATCATGCTGTACCTGAAATTTTTGGTCGAAACAAAATGTTAGCTGAATATTTTGAAAAACAATGGAATAATTATGTAGGTCAGGGCGAATTAGTTTTTACACGTACGCTCATTGGCCGGCAGGTATTGGTTAAATCCCGCGTTAAATCTTTACTATCCCAATTGGATGATCAGGTAGAACACGTTAGCAAATGGAAATAGGAAAGAATGGTATTCTGTGCTGCCCGCGGTTGACTCTAGGAGAACTACCTATAAAATCCTATCTTTAGTTCCATGAGCTATATCATGATTCAAAATATTATTTTGCAGCTGCAGGACTTACAGGGGCAAGAAAATTGGTTAGATGAAAATTTCGAAAAGAAGATCGGAAGCGTCGCAGAAGATAAAGTTTTCAAAAGACCCTTGCCGGAACTGCATAGTGTTGCTGAACTCATTTCCCATGTATTGATATGGAGGCTAGAAACGATACGGAAATTAAAAAATCTGGATGCCAAATTAACAATAAATAGCCCTGAAAACTGGCGGACGAATGATGAGTTAATGAAAGTTGGATGGCAGAATTTAAAGAACGATTTTTTCCAAAGTTTGTATACGCTTACTGAAATTTTAGAGGAAAACGACGATACATTTCTTGATCAGCGCTATCGTAATAATGAAAGTTTTAAATATCTCATCGAGGGGCTTATCCACCATGATCTTTATCATTTAGGACAGTTGGGTATTACCATTAAGTTTCTGCGATTAGAAAAGTAGTGCTAAATTAAATTATAGTTTTCGTTTTAAATCCAATAGGTTTCAGTATTTCTTGGAATCCTTCTTTATTCTTTATCAGAGATCAGAATAAAGATCTGTTTAGAATACGCTGTATCATGTACGGATGGTGACTTGCAAATTCCCGCTCGAAATCGTTAAGTCCATATAAGAAACAACTCATTTTAATCCGTTCCCCTTGTTTTGAATAGAGGCGAATCTGTTGCATGTTTTTGTTGAATTCTGCATCTGTTAGATCTTCCCATTTAATACAACTTGTTTTTCCCCATGCATTGTAGGAGGTAATAATTTCGGCGTTGTAAATTACCCGATGGTTGTAGTAATAAAAGGTGAGATGGATGAAGCCGTACAGTATAGCTAGTAATACGACTATAGGAAATATATAAGAACTCCACGTTTCATTGTCTTTCGTTTCCCAGCCAAAATAGAAGCCGATTCCTATAAAGAACAATAATAATATACCCAAAAAATAACCTAGGATCGCAAAAATAATATGGTTTTTAAGCATTTTGTCACCATTTGCCAAAACTTGGAAGTGTGCACCTTTCTTTTTTGCCAGACCAATAGTCCAACCCATAATCGCAAAAGTTGCCAATAGCGTAATAATACCGAAGCTCATAATATGATCAATTAACGAGATAAAGATAGACTGAAAAATTGGATTATGACTGTTTCGGTCCAAAAAACATCTAACTATGGGACTTATAGGGGGCAGTAAAATTGGTTAGATTTTTACGAACTTTGTGCTATTTTTTTTAGTATAAAAGAATGGTATGTTTGCTCTGTAGGCTACCGAGTAAAATCCAAATAAGGCACCGCTTTCCGTCAGTGGGCGACTCAGAACATCGATTTAAACGGGATGGTGAAATAAAGATCAATGACAATGCTTTGGTGACGTTGGCCTTATTCGTAGCTCAGAGTGACCCTCAGGAAAAAGAATTGATGGTCAAACTGATTACACAACTTATAAATAGCCGTTAGGATAGCTTGGTTGGAGTTTCTTAACTTATACAAATAAGTAAGTACTAAAACACTTGTAGGTATTTTGTATATATAATTAAAAATGATGTAGATGGTTTGTGAGGCTGAATAGGATAAACATTTGCCCATTTCTTCTTTCTTTTGTTTTAAATAAAATTATAAGATTATGACACCGAAAGTTCAATCAATTATAAGCTATCTTGGCTTTTTATGGTTAGTGGCATTTTTTGGTTGCTTTTTTTCATCCACGCTGTTGGCGCAGGGAATTCCTGCACAGCAAAAATTTGTGATAAAGAAAAATCGGATTATTGATAATGAAAATATTTTCACCTCAATAGAAATACAGCAATTAGACAGTATTGTCACGCGTTGCTGGGACAAAGGAATTGCAGAGATCGCTATTGTAACCCTTGACGACCGCCATACCAATAAAGAAAATTTTGACAGCTACGTATTCAATAATCTTACTTCTTATGCATTAGGCGAATATGGAAAAAACAATGGTATAGTGATTGCCATCTCTAAAAAACTGCGTCAAATGCGTATAGAAAACGGATATGGGATTGAACAGGTTTTGAGTAATGCAGCAACCAAAAAAATCATCGATGAACAGTTTATCCCAAAATTCAAAGATGGTAAATATTTCGAAGGTACGCTAAATGGGCTGCACACGATTATCAGTGATGTAGCAAAAGTAATGAAAGAAGAAGATTTTACCCTTGCGTCTTCTATTTTTACGCCTTCCATTTTTAAAAAGATAAGAGCTTTTGTGTTAGAAAACGGCTCGCCGCAAACATTCCGTAATCTGGATAGCGATAATCCTTCGTACAATTTCACATCGCTGGATGTGTTCCTCGGGCCCTCAAGAAAGAATTCCTTTGTGTTGAAAGATTTTCAAGAAGATAATTATTATGAAATGACCATTCGGGATAATGACGGCCGTCTATATCAGTTTGTATATTTTGAAAAATCTATACCCGAACAAACATTCATCCACCGAAAGATGAAGCCTGAGAAAGTGTACTGGTGGTATCCCGGTGACAAATATCTTTCATCAGACGTATGGCCTTTACTGGCACAGATAGAAGATGAAATAGTTCAGAATTCAGCGGTAAATGAAGCAAAGCCTTTCACGGAATATCAATGGATATTGAAACAGGAATTTCATCCGATGGAACGTGTATATAAGGATATTGAAAACAATGATACGCTGTCTTTTCACCATAGTCACTTTTCCGTCGATGGAAAAAACGCAGGTACATTCTATACTAATCCAGCGGAAAGAATATTAACGCTCAAAATGGAAGACGAGGAACGACCTGCATTCGCTATTTTCAAGATGAATGATAGCTATCGCTACCGTTATAACTTCAACAAAAAAGCAAGAAAGCTATATCTCGTGCCATTGGATGAGCAGGAAGGAGATGACCTTGTTTGTGTAGAGGGATGTACGTTGTTGTTTGAAATTTTAGAACAATAAAAAAGATGAAGATGACAGAAGCCAACTATTCATATTTCTGTATCGTGTTTTTTAAGCCTTATCGTATTTTGCCATTTTTTTAAATTTTTATTTCGTCACTATTCCTTCACCACGGATCATAATGGTATTTCTTTTATCAATATTCTCTTTGGATTTTGTCAATAATTTTATTAATCCTATCTCGACTTTGTCTTTATTGGTTTTCAGTTTGTCTACGATTATCGTTAACAGGTTATTTTCATCTACAAAATAACTTTCTTGATCAGAATTGATCACATCTGCGTCCAGCATGAATACTACAGGTATTTCTTTAAAGCTTGTATATTTATTTTTCAGTTCTGCTAAGGAAATAAATTTTGGAGTATATTCTGCTTTAGTCTTTATATGGATTTGACCCGCATATGTTTGCGTTCCGATTACGGTATCTCTTTTGACTACATTCATGCTTTCTATTTGTTCAGCGTTGATAGAACTAAAATTTTGTACAAATCTATCATTAATAAAGTAGGCGGGCAGCTGTATCTGTTTCTCTTTATCAACTATGATCACTCGTAAGGAAGTGTCTCTACTTTTATTGATTGTAGCAGGCGTGGATTTCTTTGAGAACACATTTTTCGCTCTTTGGGCAAATGAATGTGTCGAAGTAAACACGATTAGAAGGAGAATAAGCTTTTTCATGATTATCCTATGATATCGTCTGTTTTCCAGTCCGTAAAATCGATCACTTCCGTTTGACACACAGAACAATTTCGTCCTCGTTCAGAAGGAGAGATGTTATCCCATTTCTCAGTGCAGGTTTTTGGAGTTGTTATAGACATAAATTAGTCAGTTGCTTTAGTTATTTGTAAAATAACTAAACTTCATAAAACTACCAAAAATCTTTTATAAAACAATGGAGCTGTCAAAGTCATTTAGGCGGGTCAGTGGTGCATCCCGCATGGCCCCCGATGGGTTTGATAAAAATGTCGCACACAAGCAGTTTGTAGACATTTCCAGAAAACTGGCCGTTCTTGCTGCGCAATATAATATCGTACTCTCGCTATAAAGCAAGAATAAAGAAGAATGCAATTTCATCAATACTTTGCAAGAGGCCATGTTGATTGCCAAAGAAGTAGATCATCCGAATTTCCGTGTAACGGTAGATATCTACCATATGATGCGTGAAAATGCGCCAGCTGACCATATTATCGATGGAGGAAAATATATTTATCATTGTGATATAGGTGAGAAAGAAACACGTTCCGCTCCAGGGGTCAAAGGAGATGACTTTGTGCCTTATTTCCGTGCGTTTCAGCAAATTGGTTACAAAGGAATGGTCGCATTGGAATGTCAGTTTACTGATTTGGAAACGGAACTTCCTTTAGCGAAAGAAACTATTGTCAAACAGTGGGAATTGGCGAAAAAGCTATAGCTGGATCTCAACTTCTGTGTCGACTTTTTCTTTGGCTATGTGTCACTTAAATATTCGGGCGTAAAATCTAGAAAGGATGCGATAAGATATTGCGGTACCCGTTGTTTCTACACTGATTTATCGTTGCTAAGTTGGCGAAGACGAAACCATTCTTCCTCGCTAATACGAAATAGAAGTTTAACATATCTTTTGGCGGACGACGACAAATTGATAAAACTTTTCGGTCGATGAAGAAGTTCTAAATTGAAAGCACTATTATGGACACGGTAAAAACATCTACACTACAAAATCTATGCAGGATCTTTTTGGGCGGCTTCATGTTATTTGCGGGTATAAGCCACTTATCCTTTATGCGGGAAGAGTTTTTGGCTCAGGTACCTAGGTGGTTGCCAAGCACACCAGCTTTTATGGATTTTGTGGTTGTGTCCTCTGGAATTGTTGAAATTGCTCTTGGATTGGCAATGATAATCCTAAGTAGGTATAAAGTTAAAATAGGCATCATATTAGCCATATTCTATGTGCTTGTCTTTCCTGGCAACATCTCACAGTACACCAATCAAATTGATGCTTTTGGTCTCGATACCGACCAAAAAAGACTTATGCGGTTGTTCTTTCAGCCGGTCTTAATTCTGTTGGCGCTTTGGTCAACGGGGGTAATTAAAGCCTATATGCAAAAAAGGTTACACAGGTCTTAGTTTGGTGGATCCCTGAATTAGTCATCTTGTAATTTAAATATCTGAAAACATCTCGCAGGGTCGGTAATCTGGCTCGTCAAGTATTTCAATTGTCAAGCTTTTATATTGATATCGTTTTATGTTGTAATCAATTTTGGCGGTTTCCACATTAGAAAGCTACTCCGTTCAGCGTATGGGTGCAGCAACTACAATAAGGCGTTAAATCATTTGCTTTTAAATCTGGATTCGACAGTTGCAAATTTCCAATATCATCTATGTACATTCCAGAAAAATAGGAAGATTCACCAACTCTCACATAATCTTGTCTTTCATCTGGATTTAAAGCCACTATCCAAAATATAGGTTCCGTTTTATCTAGTCTAGACTTGGCTTCGCTAAAAACATCATTCCAATTAGAACCAACTTTTGACAACAAAAATCTAAATAGCGGAGTATAGTCGAGGCCGCGATCTTTTTTGCCAAACATTGTACCCCTAATCTGTTCCGGAGTTTCACCTTTTTTATTCTTCGAATATTTAAAGTCACCGCCAAAGTTGTGACGAATACCTCTTGCTTTGGTGTTGACCTTTCGGTATAATGGTTTTTTAGTTTTGTTTCCAAACATTCCTTATTCCATTTAATATTATTTGCAGTGTTTTTCTAATAATGACTTTCCAGAGTCGAATCCGAGATTTCGCAGTATTCTGAAATCCTCGCAGGCAGACTCTTGATCATTCAACAAGAGATAACAGTAACCACGATTTATCAAAGCTTTTTCATTTTTAGGGTTTTTGGCGATCATCCTGTCAAAGTACGTTATAGCGCCATAAATATCACCTTCCTCAATCCGCTTCGCAGCGTATCTGGTATATCGTTCATCTGTTAAAAATTGATCCATAAAATTGAAATCTATTTCCAGGGTGACTTGAGCGTCAACGGGCTCTCCATTGTAATAAGCCGGGTTCCAATTCTTTGCCATTTTACTACAGGTTTTAATAAATTCCTTGTTAAATTTATCATCCATACCTTGCAAGATTTTTATGTTATCTACGGAGCCAGATTTACGAACAACAAAAGTTGCCAAAAACAGCCGTCCATAATCCTGGGAAAAGCCCATCATATACTTGCTATAAGATGGCATCGCCGTCTGCAAAGCATGGCGTAGACCATAGGGATTCGAAAAAGTAGGATGGATCTTTCGACTGGCTTTGTAAACCGTGTCAGTTTTAGAAATACCTACCAAATCCTTTCCATTCCATTCCGATGTTTTTTGTAAATGTTCGTATCTAATTAATGTTATTAATAGCGAACTTGGATCTGTTGCTCCTAAAGTTCCCGGTTGGACCACAATTAAGCTATCCGAAGTAAGACGGATAATTCCCAATGTTATTTTGGCGTTAAAATTGGTAGAAATCTCTATTGTCCCGTTTCTATTCTCATAAGAATTGAAGTTTCCTGCATGCGTATAGTCCGTAATTATGGCAGCTTTGTTCTTTGGTTTGAAACTGTATTTTAAAAATGTATATTTTAGCGGGTGCGATTCTTCTACTTCCGTACCGTCTAAATAGGTCACACCTACTTTTATCCAATCGCCTAACAGGGTTGCTTTTTCTTGTGCCTTTATTGGGAAAAATCCATATATTAATAAGAAGAGGGTTGTTATTGCTAAATGGATATGGCTACTATTAGCTTTTAAAAATATGTTTCCTAAATAATTCATAATTGTCAATTATGTGAAGATGGTTTTTGTTGGTTAATAGGCATGTCCAAAGAGTTTTATATTAGTTTATATCTTTCTTAAAGATTGAATAAATCGTTGCCGCACATTGGGGGTCTGTTTTCCAATCCGTAAAATCGACCACTTCCGTTTGACAGACAGAACAATGCCCTCCTCGTTCAGAAGGAGACATGTTATCCCATTTCTCAGTGCAGGGTTTTGGAGCTGTTATAGACATAAATTAGTCAGTTGCTTTAGTTATTTTACAAATAACTAAACTTCATAAAACTACCAAAAATCTTTTATAAAACAATGGGAAGATGTCAAAGTCATTTAGGCGGGTCAGTGGGCAAGCATTTACATTTTCTCCCACAATACTCCCGCAAAATTCGTGAATTTAGCCATCAAGCCGTTTTTGAAGCACACCATGAGCTGATCAGAGCTGCCCGTGTTTCTGTATTCTTTGTAGATGACTTTCAGGCCGTACGTCGTGGAGAGATCGGCTCGTCCAGTTTTATACGCATGCAGGCTGAGAAAATGGGATGTACCGTCTACGAGTATAACCTGGAAGCCCAGTTCCGCAATGGCGGATCCGAATAGTACAGCCAGTGGATAGACCATACGCTGCATAGGTCGTGGTATGATGGCATGCTATGTTTACTTTATGGACAAGGAGACGGAGAGATACTTTAGGAGTAGGGTGAGGAGGTGATTGAAATAATGCTCTCAGAAGCATTCTGGTTTCGATGGAAATTTTCTGAAGGCTGTAGTTTCAACGCTTCGTGCAGAATCAGTTGAATATAGGCATGAATGAGCTCATCTTTATATTGATAATCTTCTAAATCTTCTTTTAATGACGACATTTAAACATAAAACGCGTGTTTCCGTTATTACTTTTGTTTTTGATGGCTCGATTTCTGAAATTTTGAAGCTCCATATCGCTTTTGCAAATTCTTTGTCGTCGAAATCTCTAAATTCTCCCGAACCTATCTTTTTTAGATTTCCGGATATCGTCCAAAATTTTCCGACAAGGCCTAGCACTATTTCCCTGTTTTCCTGAACCTCCAATTTCTTGAACCCAATTTTTTCCAGACCGATCATTGTTAAACTTTTCGGTACGGGAATACCACGTAATCTAAAAAGCCAGTAAACAATCTTTGAATTTCTAAAGTCAAGATCTTTGATTAATGGGAATACTCTGTCCGCAGGGCTATTTATAATAATCTGTTCCGACTTTGAAACATCAAAAACTGGCAGATATTTTTCCTGTAAATCCATAGTTTTTTATATAATAGGGTCATGAGATAAATATCTTTATTATCCTTACTGATATGATATGTTATGCGTTTATTATAATAAGGATATAAGCAACCAGATAGCACAAAAACGGCACACAAAGTGCGTAGAAAGCGGCCTTGATCAAAAAACGGTATGCTATCCAAGCAAAGACTCCGCTGCAAAAAACCGTGGACACTAATAGCACTTGTCCGGTTTTTAGGAGTTCAACGTGTTGGAATGCCATATATGCACCTATTATTCCCATAAAGAGGAGACCTACACCGAACCCGGCATTAAATCCAATCCACGCATTCCATAAATTTGAATTTTGATCAACTTCCAGTTCCGAATTTTTCATTGTATCCATCAGTTCTCGGGTTTTCGGATACAATTCTGTCGTAAAAAATATTCCTCTCACATGGAGTAGACCTATCAGTGAGACCACAATTGAGCCAATGGCCCATAGTATTATTTCTGTCATCAGTATAATTTTTAAGTTTCTTGTTTTTTTATTTAGTTCCCCACACGGTTTTCTTTGTACTTATCACGATTCTGTTCCATGCATTGATGGTAACAACCGCCATAATGATCTGTGCGATGAGATGGTCGTCAAATAGTTCTTCAGCTTTATGATAAGTAAAGTCACTTAACCCACTTTTATTGATTAACGTTATTTCTTCCGTTATCGCTAAAACTGTCTTTTCTTCTTCTGTAAATAGTTCGGTTTCCTGCCAAGCATTGAGGAGAAAAATCCGCTGAGAAGATTCACCGTTTTTTAGTGCATCAGAGGCATGCATATCAATGCAAAATGCACAACCATTGATTTGTGAGGCACGAATTTTAATTAGGCCCAAATGTGTTTTTGGTATTTTTGTGTTTTGTAGGTAAGTCTCTAACGAAAACATTGCTTTGAATGCATTCGGCTCAAGCTGTTGAATATCTATTCTTTTTTTCATTATGTTTTATTTTAAATTCATTAATTTTTTTATCGAAATAAATTACAATATCAAGGGTGAAATCTGTCGGGAACTTTCAATATCATTTGCTGAAAGCATGTGGCGATTTCTTTCGCCGATAGTTCAGATATTTTGATATCTCCCTTTATGCCAAGTTTTTCAATTACTTGTCTGGCTTGACTCTTCCTAAATATAGTTTTTAGTACAGTAAGTGCATTTGAACTAGGATTTCTAATCAGAAAACAAAGATATCTTAGGTATCTTTCCTTCATTTCTACCCCAATGTGACAATTTTTCTTCCTGATAATTCCTAAAAGAGCTGACCTGACCTTTGGAGGAGGGGTGAAGCTACTAGGAGATATTTCATATATTATCTGGAAGTCGTAAAATGTACGGTAAAATAATTTAAAGGGATCTGAAGTACAATTTACTGTTAATTTGGATGCAGGTTCAAACTGCATAATGAGGCTGGCGCTATCAAAGTACTCCATATTATCATACATTAAGTATTTTAATATATTTGATGTGAGAAAGTACGGAATATTGGCAACCACTTTAAAGTTTACTTTTGGGGCTTTGAAATTTCTAAAATCTTGATTTATAATTTCAACGCTTTCGTGGTCTATGAATTTTTGTTTTAAATACTTGGCTAAATACTTATCGTTCTCGACTGCATATACTTTATTACAACGTTTAAACAAATGGGTTGTTATAATGCCTTTTCCTGCACCAATGTCTAAAACGGTATCATCGTTTTTGATTTTAACAAGATTAACTGCATCAGCTATCAGCAAATTATCTATAGTGAAATGTTGCCCAGTAAACCGTATGGGGATTCTGTTTTTTTTCATGAAAATTTCTTATGAATGAATACTAAAAATCACATCGCGGAAGACGCGATGACGGTAGTGTTCAATTCCAAGAAATTATAGGGATAATATTATCTACCCAAAATCATATCGCCGAGGAGGCAATAGTTTGTAATATCTAGTAATGAATAGCTACCAATTTTTATGCGGTAGTCCAAGGTCTATAAAAACCAAAAAATGATGTCAATAACATATTATAATTTTTAATAGTAATTATACAAACCTAGTGATATTCTGTCACTTTTAGAAAATTTCATAAAAAATTCGCAATTTCTTTCCTTAAGATTTTATAAAAATATAGCTTTACAAGCTCGATTCAATCCTGTTCCTTTATAGGCTATTCCCAACCAAGTCCACAAATAGATTTCTTGGTGGGGACTTTCGCGATAAAAACATCAGATTGTTTGTATGTTAAATTTCCAAAACGTAATTTTAAAAAAATCCAATAATTAAATTCAACTATGTCCTTTCAAGCTTACATCGACAATATTCAAAAGAAAACTGGAAAATCACCTGACGACTTTAAAAAAATGGCAGAAGAAAAAGGCTTTTTGGTAAATGGAGAATTGACTGCAAAGGCAACGCAAATTACGAACTGGTTAAAGGAAGAGTTTGAGTTGGGGCACGGACACGCTATGGCAATATATGCTTCATTAAAAGGGAAAACAGCGTAAATATCCTGCTATTTGAATACGCAGTAAATAGCGATGTTTCGCAGATCAGAACGTCGATCTAGTTACCAATTTGTCTGATGCCATTCCACGGTTCAAGCCATATGCCGAATTCACTCTGACTTACGTGGAATCGAAAGAAAGCATTTCGTAATGACTCTGCGCATATTCAACGGCTTACCTGCAGATCGTAGAAATGCTACTGAAAAAAGAAAGGTTAGCAGCATAAAAAAGTTTCCTGTTTTAATTAGCAATTCCAAAAAAAGCCGCCTCTGTGAATTTGAGACAGCCTTTACAAAAAAGTTTTTTTTAAAAATGTTTAAAAAGTTATTTATTTAACAGAAACATCGGCCATTTCCCACCACCCATTTTTATTGGGGCTTCCTGCTAATGCAATATTGAGGGCTGGAATATTTCCTTTGGTGCGATCAATAATACCCAGTGCCAACTTGTATTGACCAGCTGGAATATTGTTTTCTTTTACCTTTAAAGTGTAATTTTTTGCTACACCTTTTAACCAATCAGCTGGATCAGCATGTTCATCTATAATTAGTTTTGCAATATCACCAGTATTTGGATTCAAGAATGCGAATGCAATTTGATACTTATAGTTCCATTGTTTTAAGTTATTAGGACATACACCAACACCTAAATTCTGCCACTCGTGTTGTATTTCGAAGCTAGTGTCTGATTTGATTTCTTTCGGTAATGTTATTTTCGAAGGGTATAGTCGATATCCGCCTTCCTCTATAAATTTTTGAACTAAATCCGGTGCGGTCTGGATCCATGAAGTAGCTTCTGAAATATTTCTTAAGTCTAAGATATTGGCCCTTCCCTCGAGTGCATCCTTCAGTGTTTGCGCCCATACATCCCGCCATGTTTTATAATTAGCTGGGTCATCATGTTGCCAATGATTTGTACCATTATGCCACCAACCACTTTCAGCTATGACAGGTCGTTTAGGGAAATGTGATTTAACCATATCCCGTTCGAAATTCAAATAATAATAGCCCATTCCAAAAGCGTCATGTCTCAGAATATAGTCCTTTTCGTTGTATGCCCAATCTAATCTATCTTTTTTGATTTCAGCATGGTAATTGATTGCAACAAGTACATTTTTGAAGGTTTCACTATACAAGTTGACGATCCACTTATACATTTGATCATAATTTTCGTCGTCTTGTAGAATCATAGAATGCCCTTCCCCCCATAAGCCAAGTCCAAATCCATCTACAAAGTCTACCGAGTCTGCATTGTCAAATCTTTTGGCAAAAGCCTTGACAAATTCAGCATAATTTGATTGAAATATATTATCGTCTGGATAGGGAGACCACTGGTTGGTATTTCCAATAATACCCTTTGCACCGGCATCGATTACGTATGAAGGAGTAGAACAACTATTGTAGTCTCTGCTGTCTACATAAACACGAAAAGCAAGTTTGAGCCCCCTTTCTTTAGCCCCGTTTATTAATTCGATTAGAAAAGGATCATTGTCCCATGCATACTGACCTTTGCTTGGTTCAAATGCACTCCAAGGCCACCTTATATAAAGATGGGTTGCATATTTCTTTATTTGTAAAGCATCGAATTCCTTCCAAAAACTTGGATTAGGATTATAAGCGTCACTATATATACCCCATCCCATTAGCGGATTTTTAATTAAGCTGGTTTTATTAGGTTTAGGTTCTAAAATTTTTAATTCTGGTTCACTCTCTGTTTTTTTGAAGCTATCCGGCGATTTCGCACAAGCCGATAGCGTAGTTGTCAACAAGAAGTATAAACAGAAAATATTTTTTATCGTAATCATATTAGTATAATTAATTTTAAGAACTCCTTTTCAATTTTTTTATTGAAAAGTTTGATTAAAAAGTGGATTTCTCAGGGCTAGATTAAACTTTCTTAAAATGCATTGATTTCCGCTATGTGTGTGGATGGATTAGGTCTGTGGTTTATCCCATCATCAAAAGTCGTTTCTACAATAATTTTTACATATCGTAAAGTAATCGCCTCAGCAAATATTATCTGTTGCTCCTCATCTGTGTTTTCTAATACCAATTGCTTTTCCATCTTCCATGTCTTATTATCTAGACTTGATAATAGGGATATATTTTTTGGATTGCCACCATTTAATATCCTATTGTTTCTGTTTAGAAATAAGAAACCGTGCACCAAATTATTTTCATTAAAATCAATTACGAGATAGTGTGGGGGTGCCGGCTGACCACCGTCCCATTTGGTATGCCAATAGGTAGTGTTTAAATTGTCAATAGCATGTTTGCCAAGGCCACCACCACTATTTCCCCAATTATTCTCCCCAGGTTCTTCGCTAGACGAATCGATAATTTTCCAAGAATCACGGCTAATCAGATCACGCACTACCTGGAAATGAAAATAGGAAGTTCGCAACTCTTGATTAATGACAAAGTCATTAGAGACTTCGTCAATACTAATCGGGAGTAAATACTCTTCGCCTAATTTAATATCATCAGAACTTTTTATCAGGAGGTCCAAAGCAGCGGAATTCACTTTTCCTTTTTCAATAGTTATCTTGTCATTTGGTATTGTAAAAGCAGTAGCTGGTAGCATTTTGTATTCCGTATAATTTTTCTTATTATAAGCAGACACTAGATCGCTGTCTATTTTAAACGATACTTGAGCGGTTTGATCCAAAGCCTCAGTTCCACCTACAGCGGCACCAAAAATAAGTCTCATTTGTCCTTTGTTTAACGATATGTAATAGGGGTTTAATCCCTTTATAGATTGTGGCATGTAAACCATTTTTCGATCTCCTAGATCTACATCTTTCTTACAAGAAAGCAGCGACAAAAATATGATCGTTAGAATTAGATAATTTTTCATTTTTTTTTTGTTTTTTGTAATACTTTAATTAATTCATTATCTACCACCCAGGGTTTTGTTCCAGTGCGGGATTCTTGTCGATCTCAAGTTGCGGTATCGGAAAAAAGTAATGTTTATTCTGGTTAAATACACGCACGTTCCAAATCGGATAAGTATACTTTCCATCTGCACTCACTGATATTTTACGGACGGGGCCCTGATCGACTACATGAGCAATTTTCCATCTTCTAACATCCCAGAAATACTGCCCTTCCAATACGAATTCGACTTTACGTTCGCGATATAATCGTTGCCGAAATTCAGATTGAGATAAGTTTGTCGGAAGATTTAGTAGGCCAGCGCGCTGTCGGATGGTGTTCACTGCGTCGTAACTAGACTCATCCGGACTACTCAATATTTCGTTTTTCGCCTCCGCATAATTCAGATATAATTCTGCCAATCTAAACAGTACAAACCTTCTGCTGGATAAGCCCGTGTTAGTAACGAGATTTCGTTCTTCAAGCATTCCCTTCCGCCAAAAATAATTTATACGAGGACGATCGGTGTAATAGTCCAATCCACCTGGTTTTACGTTTACCACCCGACCTTTCCATTGTGCACCATGATACAATATAGATTGATAAAAACGAGGATCTCGTCCGACAAATGGGTTATTTGAATCATAAGTTGAGGTGGGATTAACACGTTGCGTGCCGTCAGCATTGTAGCTTAATACCGGTAACTGACCCGTTGCGACCATTTCGTACGAATCAACCATTTCTTGAATCGGAGCTTCTCCGTACCATCCACCATATCCTAAGGATTCGGACCAGAAATCCCACCAGTAAGAATCTGATGCACGAGACCAGATGACCTCAGGATTATTTAATTCTATGAAGATCCGTTCATAATTTTTCTTTCCGTTTTGACTCACTAACGAAAGTGTATGACCATTTGATTCACATAGAGATATAGCTTCCAGACTTGCAGCTGCGGCTTCTTCCCAACGTGATTTGATATTTTCTGGGTTGAAAAGTGGGCTTGCATAGTATAGCAAAACTCTTGATAATAGAGCTCTTGCAGTTAACCCCGAAAAACGGCCATAATCTGCACCACTAATTCTAGGTGGCAGGATTGAAATAGCACGATCTATATCTGATCGAATAAAGTCTACAACATTTTCTATGGGCGTTCTCGATATCAAGTAGTCTTCTGGTACGTTAGGATCTAATGGGCGGTCAATAAGAGGTACCGGCCCCCACATCTTGATCAACTGAAAGTAATAGAATGCGCGAAGTCCGTATGCCTCACCAAGCAACCTTTGTTTTCTGAAAGTATTATTTTGATTTCCAGCTTCTTCAGGAATTAATTCATGGTTTTTAATAAAAATGTTTATCCTACGAATAGCGTTATAGTACTGGCTCCATCGATTGTCCAGAGGGAAAGAGAGCGGATTCCAATTGCCATTGTTGAAATCAATCGACAACTTAGTGTGTTCGTTCCACATGTTTACTCCTTCACCGGTACCTGAGCCCAGGTTAAAATCACCTCCAGTACCTCCTTTGTTTAGTAAGTCAGGCAAATAGGAATATGCATTATTCAAAAATGCTTCCGCATTATCAATATTGGTAAAAACTTCATTTTCATCAATAAAATCACTGGGCGCACGTTCTAGAAAATCTTTTGTACAACCCGCTGTGAGAATTAGCAGAATTGATGTAATATATATGTAGTATCTCATCGAATTATAGTTTAATGTTTACACCGAAATTAACAACCCTTTGGATTGGGTATGGTACATTCCAAGAACTTGTAGCTTCTGGATCACGATCTTTTATCCAAAGTTTATCCCAAACGATTAAATTTTGACCATTAACAAATACTCTTGCAGAAGTCACTTTAATAATCTTGAGCCAATCAGGGGCTATTTCGTATCCTATTTCAACATTTCTCAGTTTTAGATAATCGCTAGGATGAAGCCAAAGCGAAGAAAGCAAAGCATTGTTCTCTGATCTTCTAGGAGCCGGTAGTCGGGCTTCAAATTTATTTTCTGGAGTCCACCTTTGCAATTGAGCTGCATCTCGCGACGAGGGCACCATATCCGCAATACCTCCGTAAGCACCATTAAGCAATACGCTCATGTCGAATCTTTTATAAGAAGCACCTAGCGATAGTCCTCCCATTAATCTTGGAATATTCTGAACCTGCATTGGAATTCTATCGTACGCATCGATTACACCATCGGAGTTCACATCCATATATTTGATATCGCCTGGTATCGTCTTGCTGTCAAAATTCTGTGTTGCACTATTCAATATCTCGTCTTCATCATTGAAGAAACCTAGAGCCTTATACCATAGCGTATATCCCACTTCATATCCGGTGAGGTTTTGATAGCCATACATTGGCGTTGGTTGATCATTCTGCAATACTTTATTCCGCGTGTAAGTGAACATTAGGTTCGAGAATATTCGGAGATCTTTCCATGATTTATTGAATCTTAATTCACCTTCAAGGCCTCGATTCAAAACGATGCCGGTGTTTCGAGGGGCTAGGTTTCCAATACCAACGTAGTCTGGCACGGTACCAGGTGCAGTAAGAATGTTTGTTCTATATTCTCTGAATACATCGAATGTAAGTTGTAGCATATCTTTTGGAAGTATTGACATCTCGAAACCTACATTAGATTTCTGCGATCTTTCCCATGTTACGAATTGATTGCCTACTCTATTTTCGTTATATCCGGGTCTAGTAGTTGGAGATTCACCAAATGAAAATCCTCCACCGGGCGCATAATCAGTTATGTAAAGCCAGCGATTTCCACCGATCTGATCGTTGCCGGCAATCCCATAAGAACCTCTCAACTTAAGATAGTTTATGTCGATGGATTCCATAAGGGGTTCGTCACTAACGATCCATCCTGCAGAGATACTCGGAAAAAAACCATACCGTCGATCTGGAGGAAAGTTCTCTGAACCATTGAATCCAATATTTGTCTCTAGGAAGTAACGATTTTTAAGATTGTAAGTAATTCTACCACTCACACCTTGGTAGGCATAAGGCAGTTCATCATTATATACGCGTAAGGTTCTATTAGCTAGCACTTGGGCCACCAAAGTGTTGTCTCCCCAGTTTTTGTGGTAGTTGAGTCTAAAATCGAAATAGTTCGAGCGTTCGATAGTGCTAGACCCCGTTGTAGTTAGGCGAGTACCGACATTGGTTTGTTGATATATTGGCTGTCCTTGGGAGTCCAAGCCGCGATACCAAAACATGTCAAATTGCTGCAACCTGGACGTACCTTTGTAGTTGTTGTTTTCAAAACTGAAAAACATTTGAGCATCTAAACCTTTCGTAATAAAACCTAGATCATGTTTCGCGGAAATTGTTCCATACATAACATTGGTCACGTTGGTGTAATAGCCCCCTCTAGTTACACTCCCATAAGGATTTTGATAGAAAGGTATTTCTGCATTACTGGCAGCCCCAAGTGAACCGTTCGGGTTGAAGATGGGCAGCGCTATTGGAGACATATTCGTTAAATTTGAAAACAAGCTCTCGAATCCTGCTCCCGGACCAATTCTATTTTCCAATCTTCCAGCAAGATCGATTTGAATATTCAGTAAAGAAGTAGCCTCTATATCAATATTGGATCTAAAATTATAGCGATCAAATTTGCTTTTCAATCCATAATTCTCTTGAAATTCATCGTCATGTTTTAATAAGGTCCCTTGATTAATATAGCTTCCTGAGGCGAAGTAACGAATACGATTTGAACTTCCCGAAATATTAAGGTTATAATGACTTTGCGGAGATGAGCTTTTCAGAATCTCATCAAACCAATTCACATCTGGATACAAGTAAGGTTCAGAACCGTCGCTAATAGTTTGTAAAACTTCTTCACTAAATCGAGGAGATAGGTCACTATTGCTGTCCCATTCATTCCAATATTTGGCTATATCGTAAGCCCTCATATTATTGGGGAGGCGGTCTGGACTTTGTATAGCTTGTTGAGCGGTGAAGTCAATGACAGGTTTTTGATTGCTCCCTCCACGTTTTGTCGTTACGACGATGACACCATTGGCTCCTTGGATACCATACAAAGCAGATGAACTGGCATCTTTTAAGATAGAAATTGATTCAACTTCATTTGGATCGATCTGACTGAAATTTCCTTGACCTCTGGGGAGCCCGTCTATAACCACTAGTGGAGCACGGTTGGCACCGTAGGTTCCAACCCCTCTGATGTATAACGCAGCCGCATCTTGTCCTGGAAGTCCTGAAGATTGGACCGAGATCAAACCAGGTAATCTTCCGGCAAGTGCATTGTTAAGATTGGCGACCGGACTTTGCTTTAGCTCTTTCGTCTCTATTGTAGCCATCGCTCCGGTGACTGATCTTTTCGTTTGCTTGAAATTCATGCCTACGACTACTACTTCATCGAGATTTCCGATGGTAGATACCAACGAAACGTTGATTTCTTTCCGATCTCCGATAACCGTTTCAACTGTTTCATAACCTATGTTTGATACTACTAGCGTTACATCTCGAGATAAATCAGTTGGTAGCTTTATTTCGAAATTGCCCGTGCGCGTTGAAGTCGTCGCTATAGACGTATTCTTTATCGTTATGGTTGCTCCGCTGATAGGGTTTCCTGATTGATCGGTTATTAAACCCTTTAGCATTCCATTTTGATTAACGGCGCTCTGTAAGTTTCGATGTTCTGTTTTGTCATTCTCGGAAATAGTGACTATTCCTTCATCTATTGACCATTGTAGCCCATGTTTTTCTACGATATGGTACATGGCATCTCGAAGGCTTAAATTTTTAAATTCGGCCGTCACCCTAGTTTCTGCGGCGGATTTCCCACGAATCATGAACGATATACCCTTTTCTTTTTTGATATTTTTCATGACCGATTGCAAAGTGACATCTCTTACGTTGATAGAAATTATCTGCGCTTTACTGGAAGCGACAACATGGAAAGAAAATAAAAAGGTTAGTAGAATAACTAATTTCATTATTATCAATAGCTGATGTGTAAAAAGCCGTAATAGACTCTTCAAATATTGGATGAATGTCATATATTTATATTGTTTGTATGATTAGCATTAGCACAGCAAAAATCTACTTGCTGTGTTTCGGTACAAGCAAATTAAACGGGCGATGTAGCAGCATCGTCCGTCTTATTTGTACCAGTATAAGTGTCGTATTGTCCGTTTTATGTTTTCATGATTTTTTAAGATTTAGTGCCTACTACGATTAGTTTATATCGGTTATTAGAATGTTGTAATTTTACGGTTAGACCGCTGTTTTCCAGAGCCTTTAAAACAGCGCTTAAAGGCTTGTTTCTATCTATCAAAGCATACAAACTGATATTCGGGACATTTGGTTTGTACACCACATCGATATCGTACCACCTTGACAGCGCATTTAGGGCTTCTCTTATTGATGTGTTTTCAAAATAGAAGACCCCATCTTTCCAAGCAGTATACGGTTCAGTATCTAGCGTTTTTGTTCTTATTCCCCAGGCGCCTAACTGTGCTTGTTGGCCAGGCTGCAAGTAAGTTTTGTCCCTGATCACTTTTACGGAGGTGGGAACTTCGTTGCCCATACTTATTTTTGAGACGGCAACGGAGCCCTCGACTAGTGTTGTTGCTTGGGTTTTATCCTCCTGATAGGCAGAGACATTAAATTGCGTACCGAATACTTCGACTCGCTGATCATCAGTATATACGGTAAACGAAATACGTTTACTTGTAGAATTTGACGATGGTTTACTTAGGAGAGGTTTTATATCAAAATAAGCCTCTCCTTCTAGATGAACGGAACGATGTTCTTCATCAAATCTAGCTGGATAGCGCAATGTTGAACCTGCGTTCAACCATACCATTGATCCGTCAGGTAGTTGCAATTTGTAAGTACCACCGTTCGGTGTACTCAGTATTAGGGTGTCATTCACAGAGATGCTTGGCATAGTTACAATTGGCTGATCGATGTCATCGTACATGATAGAGTTCTGTCCAACAATGATACTTGATCTCGAATCGTCCAACAAGATAGTCTCCCCATCAGCAAGCTTAAGTGTAGCACGATTGCCTCCCGGCTGAACATCTTCTTTTGAGATATCCACTACGCGAAATTCTGGCTGAACATCATCTGCCACGAATCTTGTTTGATAAAGCCAAGCAAATAGGCATAATAGTAAAATCGATACCGCAGCGTAAGAAATCCATTTTTTCAGGATGAATATTTTCTTTTGATTTCGACTTGATATTTTGATTCCGATCTTTTCGATAACGATCCTATCTTCTGGTGACAGGTCTGTCTCATCAGATGCGGTATCAATTGAATTTTCGATCAGCTTGCTCAGTTCGAGATCTCCATGCTCCGTTTCAAAAAAACGGAGCAGATGATTGGCCTCCTCAGGCGAACATTCTTGGTTTAAAAATTTTCGGTATATCTTTTCAAAATCTTCCATCACAGACATATTCTACAGCTGTTTTTGTATCCTATTCGTACAGCTGTCAAAAACTCTCTGCTCTTAATCTTTATTTTTTTTAATTATTCAAAAAAATTATTGGAGACGAATACTTCGACTATAGCAAAAAAGAAAATGGAAAGAAGCATGTTGCTGTGCTTTCCTTTTAGTTCGGACTTCAGGTAGCTCATAGCCTTAGCCATGTGATCCTTTACTGTGCTTGGACTAATGTTAAGCTCATCTGCCACATCTAAGTATTTTTTTCCTTCGAGCTTTATCATACAAAATATTTTTTTTCTCTGAGGGGGCAGTGCGTCAATAGCAACTTTGAGTGCAACATTTAGTTCGCTGTCTTCAGTTGGGAAAAAATCCTCGACGTAGAAGTTAGAGGCTATCTGAACCAACTGCTCTTTCATTTTTTTATCTCGGAGGGCTTTTCGGTAAAAGTCGACTACGATACTTTTAGTAGTCCGCAGGATGATCGCTTTAAATGGAACATTCGGATCGATCTTTACGCGGGCATGCCAAATCTTTAAGAATACATCTTGATGAATTTCTTCAACCCATTCGGGATTATGCAATAATCTTTTAATTCGGGCAAATACCGTTGGCGCATACGCGTTGTACAAAATATGAAATGCGCGATCATCACCCTTGGTTAATTTTTCAACTAGTTTCTTCTCCTGTTCAACGGGTAGCTGCATTTTTTTAGTAACGTGTCGAATGTAAAGGTACAAAAACTGTTGAAAATTTATACAATGATGGTTACACCTTATAGGTATTTAGTTTTTAAATCTTGATTACAAGTCCCAAATGCTGTCATTCTGAAAAATATATATATAAAATGTCTAAAACCATGAATTGTGTTGAATATTATTGAGCGGACGGCGTATTGGCTGCACTCTTATTTTTCAAATAGTTTTGATAAGTCCCATTTTTTCTCTTCTGGTTTTTCGATTGCCCAAATTAGTTCAGATCCATGTCTTTTCACATTATCTATATTCGGTCCGAATTTCTCCCAAGCAAATCCTGTTTTATTCAGTTTTTTTCTTAAATCCGCAATGACGTAGTTTTCGGATAATTTTTCTGCAAATTCCTTTAGGCCATTCTAGGTAAAATCCCTTTACAAATTCATCTGCTGTCATCTGCGTAATGTCTCAATTATTGTTAGCCTGCTTTCTAGCGATTCGCTTTTTTCATATCATTAGCTGTCTGATCCACATGTTTATATATGTGTAGTCCAGTACCGACCGGAATAGGAAATAGGACTAATCTGCGTCTTCGCTACAGAGCATTATTGAAAAATTAAAAAAGAGTCACCGCTTTTTTGTGCGGTATATCCTTTTAAAAAAATGCAGTTGGGTACTAATTTTGTATGAATAATAAAAAAGATTAAACATCAACATTATGTCACAGGAATTAAGTAAAGAACCCGTTTTCGATGGTATCGGTTATGAACCATCGCCATTTTCTCGTTCACAATTTGTTGCCTCTAAAACAGATTATGATTTTGCAACGTATGAAAACGCCAATAAGGACAAGAATAAGAAAATCCTGGTAGTTTGTACAGAAGAGCGTTATATGACCATGAAAAACGGAAAGAAATTTTCTACCGGAAACCACCCTGTAGAGACCTTGGTGCCGATGTTGCACCTTGCAGCAGCCGGATTTGAAGCCGATATTTTCACACCAACGGGAGCTCCCGTAGCTATAGAGATGTGGGCAATGCCATCGGAAGACGAAGCGGTGAAAGGCATTTATGAGCAATACAGAACGCAATTTGAAAACCCGAAAAGCTTAAAAGATTTTGTAGCTGGAGATATGCAATCCGACGTAGAATACGTTACGGTATTTTTACCAGGCGGACACGGAGCAATGCTGGGATTACCAACCAATGATGATTTAAAAAAAGTGATCCATTGGTCAGTAGAAAATGATAAATATATGCTCGCTATTTGTCATGGACCGGCAGCTTTATTGGCGGCAGCTCACCATGAAGGCCCTGAAAGCTTCCCGTACAAAGGTTATCAGGTCAAATCGTTTCCTGATATCATCGACACGCAGACACCGGGTATTGGATATGTTCCGGGAGAGATGCCTTGGTTTTACGGTGAAAAATTAGAAGCCTTGGGAATTGAGATTTTAAACAACGATATTTCCGGAGCTTGCCATACCGACAGAAAACTTGTGACAGGCGATAGTCCGCTTGCTGCCAATAATTTTGGTAAAATGAGTGCCGAAGTTTTGCTGGGCCAATAATTTGGCTTGAATTTGTCAAAAATATGGGTTGATGGCCATGTAATACTAGAGTGCAGTATATGATAAGTTTGATGCGTTTATAAAACAATATTTTTTACGTAAGTTTGGAGTACTGATTTATATTTTTCACCATGATCCAAGCATTTTCACTGCGATATAAAAAATTATTTTTTCTTGTTGCCATTGCCTTCTTGTTTCTTGTTAGCTGCTCGAAGGAATCTTTGCATCCCGAAGTTGACGAAGACGAAACCATTCTTCCTCACGAATATGAGATAGAGAGTTTAACGTATCTCTTGGTGGACGATGATAAAATTGATACAGTGAAAATCAAAGGGGGCATAGAGGAGTTTACTAATCCCGGGAATACCCTCAAGGAAGTACATCACGTCGAAACGTTTGACGAGCTTGTCAAGACTTCCTATTTTGAGGTAAACCAGGAGGAGGACGAATTACCCTTAGATTTAAATATCACCGAATTTAAGGTTAATGTGCCTGCGGTATACTACGATGATGGAACATTTTCCTATTATCCTGAACCTTTTCCAATAAGTAGCAGCGAGAAACGGCAGCGCTACAAAGGTAATGGTACATTTGCCTTCGACCTAAAAGTACCTGCACGATCAAAACTAATATTCGCAAAATCTATTGAACGGCATGATATAATATGTTCATTTAAGCTGATCATTCGTAATAAAACTACCGGTGAAAAATATAATGTTGACGGAAAATGGCAGGGTGTACTTGGTTATTTCAACGAAAGCTTCTCGGTTGATGAGGAAAAGTTAAACTAATAGCAGCACTTCCTTATAATATGTTGGCTATGTGTAATGGAGCCTTCCTATTTCAATATCTTCCCGATCCTTTCCCTTTCTTTATCAGATAGGGGTATAGCCTGTTCTACGATAGGTAATATCTCCGCTTTGCGGTCAGTTTGCAGCAATAAGTCCAAGAATCCCATATACGTCCTGATCAGGTCAGCCTTTATGCCCACAAAGGCACGTGGATCAGCAATATAAAGTTCCTGAATCAGTTGCAGCAGTGTAACTTTACGCTGTTTATCCGCATCCGACGAGCTATATCGAGGTAAGAGATCCTTTTGAACGAGTTCCTGTAGTTTGATATCTACCGCCTGCTCACGGACATACTTCTTCTGCTTACGGTCCAGCATATCACGCAGTTCCTTCAATAGTTTACGGTACACTACCAGATGTTCCTTTTCACTGAATAGATTCCCCTCGGACGACAATGTTATATCCGATTGCTCAAAGCCATTAAAAAAAGCAGACTCCACATAAACCGAGTGATGAAAATCGATCGCATTATTGTTAAAACTGCTTAGCAGTTTAGCGACCTCCATTTTATGGCTATCCATAAAATAATAATAGTAGCGGTCTCCGATAGGATATTTCCAGCGGATATAGTTTACCTTGAAGACAAACGAATTCTCCTCCGGGCTATACACCGTGAAAGATGTCTCGTCCGTTTCTTGAATAAGCTGTTGATAGGAGATAGGTTTACCATTTATCTTGATATTGTAGCCCATGTCCTTATTCAGATGTAAGAACCATCCAAACTCTTGCGCCAGAAAATCCAAAAACTCATCGCCGTCAAGAGTGAAAGCATTCAGGCCGAATACACCTTCCAGTACTACGGTAGTACCTGTGTGATCAATATCCGATGGTTGCGGCTCTGTGCTATCATATGTTTCTTTAGCCTCCCTGTCGATTATCAGCTTGTACCGCATCAACTCATTGCCGATAGCGACTACTGTATTCCAGGTAGCACGTGTGGCGAATAGCGAAAAGGAAAACCGACCTTTGCCCTTTTTACCCCGTGTGTATGATGTCCGTTTAACCTGTGTCTTTTTTAGCGAATCCAAAAAGTTACCAAAAGAATAGTCTAGCGTGTCAGGAGCTATGCCCTCGCCGTTATCGTTGATACGAATACGTTCAATATATCCCAGTTCATTACTACTGATATCGATAGATACAGAAGTAGCCTTCGCGTCAAACCCATTCCATACATATTCCGCAATGACCTGCTTTGCATCCTTCGGTAGACCTGCCGACTCTATACTCGCATTTGTTATCTTCGTACTCTTCTTCATATATTATAAACCTTCCCTCAAATCTATAAAAAAACCTTTTATTAAATGTCTTTGTTGCTAAAAAATATAGTATTTTATGGAGTGGATTATGTCTCGAATGCAATCATGAGTGGCGTGATCAACCAGCCAGGCTCAGTATATTTAATTTAAACCCCAAATATCTTTCTAGTTTCTTAGTCCTATGTCTCCTCTCCTTATGCGGTAAGATTACGGTTAATGGAAGGTCTGTTGATATAGCTTTTTGATCTATCTGTAACGTAACTTTAATTTTCTCCATAACCAAGTCACATAGCTGTTGGTGAAGAATACGTACCGGGCATTACTCTGTCATGGTAGTATTGTATTGTCCATTTACAAGTTTAAAATAGGTATCATGATGTTTTTTCAAATGACAATCGGATTTTTAAATTATATTGTGATTTTTGTCCATCTTTTTCTACTAATCCCTCAGAAACAATTAATGGCTAGATGGATGATATTATAAAACAACAAAAGGAATTTACAAAAATCTTAGACGCACACCTTGGAATACTGGTAAAGATCTCTGCGGTTTATTACAAAGGGAATCGTTCTTTTGAAAGGTGAAATAGAATTTATCCTTCCGCTAGTGATTATCATTGCGGGTGTCTTATTATTTTCGCGATCCCGGCACAGGCTCATCCAAGATCAAATAAGGAAATTAAGAGAGGAGATGGAGGAATTAAACGAAAGTGAAAGATTAGAATAGGTGCGTATTACCTTGTAAGAGTTTTCGTCCAACAGACGATACAAGGTTTCTTCAGCCCATCTTCCGCCTCGGGAGCCCGATCTCGTGTTCCTGCTCGCTGCAAGCGTATGACAAAAAATGTCAATGGTTATTGTTTTCAGTACGAGCCGAGTCGACAGCTATTCTTGTTGCTATTTTTTTTAGTATAAAGGAATGGTATATTTGCGTCTATAATATATTAGCGTTCAACTGTAAAAGAGACCAATTGAAGCTCGCTTCAACCAAAGAATATAAAGCTATGAGTAAGATCTTAATGTATCAAACAAAAGATAATCGAACCCAGATTGAGGTGCAATTTGATAAAGATACTGTCTGGTTAAATCGGCAACAGATATCTTCGTTGTTTGATAGGGATATTAAAACCATTGGTAAGCATATAGGTAATGTATTTGCGGAAGGAGAATTAGAAACCGGTTCAGTTGTCGCAAAATTTGCGACAACTGCTTCAGATGGTAAAGTGTATCAAGTCGAACATTACAATTTAGACGTTATTATATCTTTAGGCTACCGAGTTAAATCCAAACAAGGTACCGCTTTCCGTCAGTGGGCAACCCAACGATTGAAAGAGTACCTAATTCAAGGTTACACTATCAATCAAAAACGTCTGGACGAGTTACAACTGACTGTGCAATTCATTGCCAAAAAGGCAAAAGATGTAGAAAATGTAGACGAGGCGAAGGGTATTATGGATATCATTTCACAGTATACCCAGAGCTTTGTGCTTTTGAACCAATTCGATAGCAATTCTATTGACCCGAAAAAGCTTAATGAAAATATTACTTACGAAATTAATTATGCTGAAGCAAAGATTGCCATTGCTGAACTTAAGAAACAGTTAATAGAGAAAAAAGAAGCAACAGCATTATTCGGCAATGAGAAAGATAACAGCTTTGAGGGAACATTGCAAAGTGTTGTGCAGACATTCGCTGGGCAATATTTGTATTCCAGTATAGAAGAACAAAGCATAAACATCTATAAACAGATTAGTGTTCACTGTAGAACCGTCAAAAAAATAAATGAAATATAAAAAGACAAACCCCCACAAAGACTTAAAACCCTTTATTCATTTCTATTGGGAGTTAAAAGGGAATAAACTTGAAAGCCAATGGGAACGTGTTTTTCCAGACGGCTGTGCAGGTGTATTGATGAATTTGGGAGATACTTGTTTAACAGATAATGGCTCACTTTCTTTGGAATTTGGAAAGACATATGTAGTTGGTGCAATGACTTCTTTTAAAGATAGCTTTATTGGTAGTAATACACATTTAATGGGTGTGTGCCTAAAACCTGCAACTTTTGCAAATTTCTATAATTATGCTTCTCAAAATGAATTGATGAACGATACCATTGAGTTTGAAAAATCCAATTCATTTAATGTCGATAAAATCCTTGACAACCCATTTGATTATCTCAACCAATTTTTTTCTGACAGAATAAAAATAAAAAACAATCCATTGCAATCGGTTATTCAGGATATTCATTCTACAGGCGGACTAATCAGCATTTACGAACTGTCAAAACGTAATTTTACAACTGTAAGACAATTAGAACGAAACTTTAAAAAGTTCGTTGGACTATCCCCAAAAGAATATTCAAATATCATTCGCTTTCAGAAAGCATTGAGTATTATCAAAAAATCAGATAAAAATCGAAGTTTTTTAGATATTGCTTTTGAATGTGGTTATTACGACCATTCACATCTTACCAATGAAATTAAACGAAATACAGGGCTTTCTCCATCACAACTTTAAATTGTCGCATTTTTCCAAAGTGCAGACTGCCGTCTGAAGCTAACTTTGCGGAAACATTAAATATTTATAAAAATGCGAAAAATATCACTTTTCATTGCAATGAGTTTAGACGGCTACATTGCAAAACCTAATGACGACCTTACTTTCTTAAAACTCGTTGAAAAAACAGGAGAAGACTATGGTTATGGAGAATTTACAGACACCATTGACACATTGATTATTGGCAGAAGAACTTATGATTATGTGCTTAAAAATGTCGGT
>PJTZ01000164.1_pt1 | contig 36354 bp, 31 predicted proteins | sample 1512131 | NCBI WGS metagenome assembly PJTZ01 (sample SAMN08177679, study PRJNA422409) | Soil metagenome, whole genome shotgun sequencing project. | reverse complement strand
GAGCCAGGATCAAACTCTCCATTGTAAAAATGTAAATTGACCCCGGTCATCTTATATGACCGGATCGTCAGTAATTGTATACTGTACGGCCCGGACCGAAAAAATTGTAATCTCTTACAGCTCCCGTCCCTCTAAAGGACTCCTGCTGCGCTACATGATCATATATCTTAAAGAACTTCTCTCGCCGCCGCTTCGCGCTTTGGCCTTTATATCTGCCGACCAAATAGGCCGTCGATCTTCTGTTTCTGTACCCCTCGTTCCCGAAGGGACTGCAAAGGTAGGGATGTTTTTCGGAATAACAAAAAAATATTTTCTTTTTTTGACCTACTCCCTTTCAACATATCCTGTAAACAGGACGCCCTCCCTCGCGGAGTGGTGCAAAGGTAGAAACTTTAACAATACACTCCAAACCCCCAAACACTTTTGCTCCCAAAAAACCCGCAAGGTACTGGAAACCTGATCGATATTTTTTGCTGGCAACTTATAGTCCACCATCAGACGGCCCCGCGAACAATTCTGGACATTGGATTATGAAAAAAAAGATACTTACTATTTGGAATATACGAAACACTTCGTACATTTGACTACGAAAACATTCGTAGATTAAAAAAAGATGAAACCGACAGATAGTGAAATGGAGATATTGCAAATCCTCTGGGAAAAAGGGGAGAGCAGTGTACGACACGTACATGAAGAGCTTAATAAAAAAGACATTGGATATACCACCACGTTAAAGCTGATGCAAATTATGTTGGACAAGGGGATGGTTTCACGTGACGCCTCAGCAAAGACGCATTTGTACAAAGCTTCACTAAGTAAAGAACAAACACAACACACCTTTTTAGAAAAGATGATCAACACGGTATACAATGGTTCTACTGCTCGTTTGGTTATGCAGGCACTTGGCAACAAACGTACAAGTAAGGAAGAAATTGAGTTAATCAAAAAATATTTAGACAATCTTTAAATCGACAAAATATGAATGGTCTACTTCAAAATATCACGCAGGCATTAGGATGGAGCATAGCGCACTCCCTCTGGCAAGGAGCGTTAATATATGGCATGCTATGTTTCCTTTATCTCTTTTTGCCAAAACTGACGGCTAAAAATAAATACGCCTTTGCCTTATTTGGACAATTTATTCTCTCTATCGCATTTGTCATTACTTTTGGCCATTACATGGATATCTCATCTACTTCGGAAGAAGTATTTATGGATTACGTAGCTGCGCCGTTGGTCTTATCTTCAGAAACTTCTTCTTCGTTTTTAAAAGCTGTAAACCCGTTATTGCCGTGGATGAGTTCCTTATATGTATTGGGACTTTCTTTCCAGTTCATCATTTTTAGCAGCAGTTTGTCCAAACTCCGTTATCTCAAAACACGAGGATTGTCTACTATTCCTATTGTGTGGGATCAATCTTTCCGAGATATTTGTTTTAAACTTCAAATCAAACAACATATACAATTTCATTTATCGGAAAAAATATCTGTACCCATGGTAATAGGGCATCTAAAGCCAATCATTCTATTTCCGGTTGCATTTGTCAATCATCTTGAATTAGAGCAAGTAGAATCTATATTAATACATGAATTGGCACATATTAAACGAAAGGATTATTTATTCAACCTATTCAAGGTTGCCATGGAAACAATATTATTTTTCAACCCTTTTGTTTGGCTTCTTTCCCGCTATATAGACACTGAACGGGAACATGCCTGCGATGATATCGTCATGAAATGGACGCCATCATCCATTGCCTACGCTCAAGCATTAATGTCTGTTGAATGCCTTAAAAGTACAGCTGCCCCTATGTACGCTATAGCTGCTGTAGGCAAAAAACATCATTTATTACATCGCATACAAAGAATCACGAATATGGAAAAAAATCATATCCATGCACGACAACATCTTATAGCTGTTGTTCTTTGCTCCTTCGCATTACTTACTATAGCTTGGATCTCTCCTTCAGAAAAACCAGCTACTGTTACAGAAGAAATCAACATGACACCAGCTGTAGAAGACCCCACCGCAATTTATCAGATACCTCCAGCAGCTGCCCCAGATTATCCCTCTTTTCTTCAAGATACTATAACACCTCCTTTGTCCCCTGAAGAGCCTCGAACAGAAGAAACATACATTAAAGATGTAGAAGCCGAAGCTAAAAAGATTGAAGCCTATTACAACTCGCCCGAGTGGAAAAATAAAATCGCTGATATAGAAAAACAAGCGAGAAAAACAGAAGAATATTTTACCTCATCGGAATGGAAAGCACAAATAGCAGAGATAGAAGCCGAAGCTAAAAAGATTGAAGCCTATTACAACTCGCCCGCGTGGAAAAACAAAGTCGCAGAAATAGAGACACAAGCCGCAAAAAAAACAGAGGAATATTTCAATTCATCGGAATGGAAATCGAAGCTAGCGGACATCGAAGAAAATACGAAAAAAATCGAAGCTTATTACAACTCGCCCGAGTGGAAAAATAAGATCGCAGATATAGAGACACAGGCGAAAAAAGTAGGTGAATATTTCAATTCAACAGAGTGGAAAGAAAAAATAGCCGATATCGAAGCAAGTGCTAAAAATATGGCAGAACACTATAACTCCCTTCAGTAATACTATGACCATCCCGCAATAATGCACTATCTTTGTGCATTATTTATCACCATTATTGCGGGATGAACATTATTTATTGCATCGACCTTCTAGGCACTATGGTTTTTGCCATATCGGGTGCTATGGCGGCTAATCGTTCAGGGATGGACATTTTTGGGGCTACGTTTACCGGTTTTGTGACAGCCATAGGCGGTGGATCCTTACGGGATGTATTTTTGAATTTGCGTCCCATATGGGTAGATGACAGTAACTATCTTATTGCCATTTTAATCGGTGTTCTTATTTCTATTGCCGGAAACAGGCAGTTACATCGCCTGGCTAGAACGCTAACTTTCTTTGATGCTTTGGGAATAGGTTTCTTCTGTGTCGTGGGCGTACAGAAATCGCTTACCTATGAAAGTACACAGACAGCTGCCGTTATTCTGGGCGTTTTCTCTGCTGTTATGGGAGGGGTGATTCGCGATACCTTAATGAATGAAACACCATTGATTTTCCGGAAAGAAATATACGCCACAGCCTGCCTATCCGGTGCAATTATATATATGATTTTAGGTTCTTGGGGGGTTGATACAGCAATCAATGCCTTTGTTTCCACGCTAACCGTCTCTGTTATCCGTCTTGCGGCGGTCAAATATAAATTATCCTTACCCGGGATAGGCGGTTAAAAAGAAAAGGTAGATTCAACGGTTACCTTTTCTTTTTGGGATTAGGAAATTTCATTTTATATCCGACATGCACCATCCCTTTGGATATGGTATCTAATTTCCCCTTTAACATGGCTTTCTTGAGCGGGCTCAGTTTGTCGACAAAAAGTTTGCCTTCGATATGATCGTACTCGTGCTGAACAACACGGGCAGCAAGACCGGAGAGCTCTACTTCATGTTCTTCAAAATTTTCATCTAAATAATTAATCACAACGTGGGATGGACGCATGACCTCTTCATTGATGTCCGGAATGCTCAAGCAGCCCTCGTTAAAGCCCCATTTCTCTCCTTTTTCCGCTATGATAATCGGGTTAATCAAGACTTTTTTAAAGTCTTTCAATGCTGGATCACCCTCACCATCTTCGTCGTCTTCTGCAAACGGAGAAGCATCAATCACAAACAAACGAATGGGTAGCCCTATTTGGGGTGCAGCAAGCCCCACTCCTCGAGCGGCGTACATGGTCTCAAACATATCGCTGATTAACTCCTTTAAATTAGGGTAATCCTCATCAATTTCTTCTGCTTTTTTTCTCAATATAGGGTCGCCGTATGCGACTATCGGTAATTTCATCTAATTAATTTTTCTTCAATGGTTGATGAGAGCTCCCCGATAACATCGGGTTCGGTTTCATCTAATTAATTTTTCTTCTAATGGTTGATGAGAGCTCCCCGATAACATTGGGTTCGGCTTCATCCCGTTATTTTAATATCATACAAAGGTATCAATAATAATTTATTCCACTTTAGATTGTGCTAACTTTGTATACTATGGTGATACCTCTAGAAATAGAAAACTTTATTTCTACACTACAGAAGGATCTGGGCATTTTCTTTTCCCGAGAAGACTTAGATGGCGTAATCGTCTTACAAGCGCTTAGGCCCGATATTGCTTTGGTAATCTATTTCGAAGAAAATGCCGTGCGCGTCAACACGGGCCATCAACGCACTTTTCATATTGATCAAGATCAAATTTTAAGAGATCCGTACAAAATCCGCGCCCGCATATATTCGCTATTGGGGAGAGGACAAGTGATTCATGGTCGTCAAACGGTCGTCGCGCGTATCGATAAAGGTATCGCCTTAGCTTTTTTAGCAGAAAACCACCTGCAAGTTGCCATCCCCGGAAAGTATCGCTATGGATTATTCGACGAGGGAGAACTCGTCTCCGTTGCTATTTTCAGTGGCGGCCGGCGAATGCGGGAGCAGGCGTCTAACTATCGATCTTTCGAGCTTATACGTTTTTGCCACAAGGCAGGATACCGCGTTGTAGGCGGCCTGTCCAAGCTCCTTAAAGCATTCATAAAAGATTTTCACCCAAATGATATCATGACCTATGTGGACAGGGATTGGGCACAGGTTTCGAACCTCCGCACATTGGGTTTTGAAGAGCAAGGATGTACCTCTCCCCAAGCTTTCTGGATTGTGGATAAGGAACGACATCATATAAGGGGTGTGGAGCATCTCGTTCAACTCCAACAAACTTATCCTACAGGGTATATTTCTCACAACAGCGGAAGTACGAAATTGATACTCCGGCTATGAAACCGAGATGTAAATAACCGAGCGTAGCGAACTCATCGAAGATAATAATTGACACACAGGGTAATGATTATTTACTCGAGCTCTCATCAGCCATTAAAAAGAAAATAAACCGATGAAAAATAGTCTGGGTTGTGTATATTTAACACTTAGAAATTTAACTAAACAAAATAATTACATATGAAACGTAAACTACGGATGGGCATGGTTGGTGGTGGTAAAGATGCTTTCATTGGCGCCGTGCACCGAATCGCCGCATTTATGGACGGAAAAATCGAGTTAGTATGTGGTGCCTTCAGCATTAATCCGGAAATTTCCCGTCAATCTGCAGCGGAACTTTTTGTTGCTCCGGACCGCGTATATGCCGATTACGAAGAGATGATAACGAAAGAATCTCAGCTACCAGAAGGGGAGCGCATGGACTTTCTAACGGTAGTTACTCCCAATTTTCTACATTTTGCACCAGCAAAGATGGCCTTAGAAAATGGTTTTGACGTCGTCATAGAAAAACCCATGACCGTCACGCTAGAGGAGGCAAAAGAACTTAAAGCTGTTGTAGAAAAAACAGGAAGAACCCTTTGTCTCACGCATACCTATTCAGGTTATCCAATGGTAAAACAGGCAAAAGCTATGGTAAAGGAGGGACATCTCGGCAAAATCCGGAAGATTGTGGTGGAATACCCGCAAGGCTGGTTAAGCCGCCTATCAGAACGTGAGGGAAATGCCGGTGCTGCTTGGCGTGCTGATCCGAAAAAATCAGGCTTATCGCTTGTAATGGGTGATATTGGAACGCATGCTGCCCATTTGGCAGAGTATGTTTCCGGACTAAAAATCACGGAGCTTTGTGCCGATCTCAGTACGTTGGTAGAAGGACGTGTATTAGACGATGACGGATCCGTATTATTACGGTTCGACAATGGCGCAAAAGGTGTTTTGATGGCATCACAAATTTCTGCTGGCGAGGAAAATGCGGTGAGAATCCGTATTTACGGCGAAAAGGGTGGATTAGAATGGGCCAATGAAGACCCGAATAACCTGATCGTTAAAATGCTGGATCAGCCTCGACAACTCTACCGAACGGGCAATGCCTACAACGCTCCATATACGCTAAGTTCATTTGCTACGCACAATACCCGTATACCTGCTGGACATCCGGAAGGATTGCTGGAAGCATTTGCAAACATTTACCGCAATTTTGCGGCTACCGCAAGTGCGAAACGTGAGGGGAGGACACCTTCTCCTGAGGAATTGGATTTCCCAACCGTGGACGACGGCGTTCGTGGAATGGCTTTTGTTCAAAATGTCGTTGCTAGCAATGCAAGCAATGAAAAATGGACTAAATTTGAAATGTGAGCACTAGCGCGAGCATAAACGAGATCATTCACCAGGCGAAAGAAAAACTTTCGCCTGATTTATTAATCATCATACTCGGCCCTACTGCTTCGGGCAAGACCAAACTTGCTGTAGAATTAGCTAGACAAATTGACGGTGAAATTATATCGGCGGATTCGCGTCAGGTATATAGGGATATGGATATCGGAACCGGCAAAGATCTGGAAGAATATCGAGACGTGCCTTACCATCTTATCAATATCAAAAACCCCGGAGATAAATACAACGCAGATCTTTTTAGACGGGACTTCTTTAAAGCTTATGATCATATTATTAATGTGCAGAAACAACCTATACTCTGTGGCGGTTCTGGTTCGTATATACAATCTGTTTTACAAGACCGGCCGTATGCACAAATTCCGAAGGATAGTTATATTCAGAAAAAACTATCTCAACTAGCTGAAGAAGAGCTTCTCGAGCGGATTCATACCATTGGCGTTCCGCCAAACCTCCAGATAGATTTTCATAACCATAAACGACTGGTAAGAGCGCTCGAAATCCTCTTATACCTACAACACCATCCCCAACCAAAGCAGCTACAGCGCATCGTCCCAAATTATCTGGTATTCGGGCTTTGTCCGCCATTGGAGAAAAGAAGGATGTCGATTACACAAAGACTTCATGCACGGTTACAGCAGGGGCTTGTTGAAGAAGTAAAGCACCTTATCGAGAGGGGAATAAGTCCAGCGGATTTAATCTATTACGGTCTGGAATACAAATACATTACCTTATACTTACAAGGAGCACTGACTTATCCCGAATTGCTAGAAAAATTAAATACGGAGATACACCGATATGCGAAACGACAAATGACTTACTTCCGCAAAATGGAAAAAGACGGTATTAAAATCCATTGGTTATAACGCTCCTCAATCACGCACGCCATCAGCTAAAAATGTAAAAAGGACGACCCTGGAGGAATCGTCCTTTTATAATCTCTTCCAGACTTACAGTTTAATCTCTTCGTCTTTGGAATTAAAGAATCTAAATTGTGTCAAATGATAAGATGATACGGTTTTCACCTTAATCCATTTACCGTATTTAAAAAACCATTTGAGTCTAATAGAGAACAAACCAGACTTAATGTAGGCGCCTATATAGGGGTGGACACAGAGTGTAATTCCCTTTTCGTTTTGTTCTTGTAAGATGTAACTCAAATTACTTTCAATATCGTCTAGCAATACGATGCTAGAACGAATTTCGCCAGTTCCTCCACATGCCGGACATTTTTCATTTGTCACTACACTCATTTCGGGTCTGACGCGCTGTCGGGTTATTTGCACCAATCCAAATTTACTTGGTGGAAGAATAGTATGCTTGGCGCGATCGTTTGCCATGCATTCTTTCAAAAACCCATACAATTCTTTGCGATTGGCCGGTTTATGCATATCGATAAAATCGATAACCACAATTCCCCCCATATCACGTAATCGCAATTGCCTTGCGATTTCCTTTGCTGCTTCTTTATTTACAAGCAGCGCATTTTCTTCTTGATTTTCTTTACTAGCAATCCGGTTTCCGCTATTAACATCCACGACGTGGAGTGCTTCGGTGTGCTCAATAACGAGATAAGCCCCCCCTTGCAGATTTACCGTTTTGCCGAAAGCCGCCTTAATTTGTTTTTCGACACCGAAATGGTCAAAAATAGGTTCTTTATGTTTATAAAGTTTGACTATCTTTTCCAGGTCGGGCGAAATTTCTTGCACATACGATTTTACTTCCTCATATAATGCATAGTCATTGACATGAATATGTGTGAATTCGTCCGTTAGTATATCGCGCAAAATGGTAGAAGCTCTATCCATCTCCCCTAATACTTTCTGAGCGGGTTCAACACTTTTAAGGCGTTTGGTAAAAAGTTCCCATTTCGAGATTAAATCTAAAAGGTCTTTCTCTAATTCGTCTACACCTTTTCCTTCCGAAACTGTCCGTATAATAACGCCGAAGTTGGGTGGTTTAATACTTTCCACTATTTTCTTCAGTCTATTCCGTTCAGCACTTCCTTTAATTCTCTTGGATATGGAAACTGCGCTTGAAAAAGGAACCAATACAACGAATCTACCCGCGATGGAGAGGTCCGAACTTAATCGGGGACCTTTAGTCGAGATAGGCTCTTTGGCAATCTGAACTGGTAAAAGCACGTTTCGGCTTAATATATCCGAAATCTTCCCTGCTTTATCAATATCCTTTTCAAGCTTCAAACTATTGAGCAGCTTCTCTTGATAGCTGCCATTCTTTACTATTCGTGTTAGCTTGAGCAAAGACTGAACCTGAGGCCCTAAATCCAAATAATGTAAGAACGCATCTTTTTCGTAGCCTACATCTACGAAAGCGGCATTAAGGCCAGGCATGATCTTTTTGATACGCCCCAGATAAATATCGCCTACGGCAAAATTATTATCGGCCTGCTCCTTGTTCAGCTCAACAAGCTGTTTGTCCTGTAGTAAAGCAATAGTCACCCCCTTGTCGGGAGTTGAATCAATAATTAATTCCTTTACCAACAGCTACTCATTTACGGCTCTATACGCACTGTATTTAGCCTGATGAAACATAAAAACGCATTAATGAAAAAATACAATCTACAGTTTTTCAAACGTAAAACTATAGATTGTATGACGTCTTATAGGCTTCGGCCTAAAGACCAACAAGCTTATTTCTTCTTGTGTCTATTTTTTCTTAAACGTTTTTTACGCTTGTGCGTAGCCATTTTGTGTCTTTTTCTTTTTTTTCCGCTTGGCATAGCTTTAATGTTTTTAATGAATAAATTAATATGTTAATTACTTGCTGAGTTCTTCCACACGTCTGTCGATGAACTGAGATAAGGTTGGATCTGCGGCCATCTCTTTACTTTTCTGAAAAGCGGCGATGGCTTCGTTCTTCAATCCAATATTTTCGTAGCCCGTTGCTAAATAAAAGTACGACTCTGCATCGGGGCTCAATTCGACAACTGTTTTGAATCGCTCAATAGCTTTGTCGAATTGTCGAGATTGTAAAGAAAACAATCCCAATGTTTTGTTTGCATTAATGTTTTTCGGGTCTTTCGCAACAACTTCCTGTAATAAAGCGATTCCCGCCATTGGGTTACCGCCTCCTGTTACCATAGCTGCACCTAATCCTGTTTTTGCGTCCAAATTGTTTTCGTCTAGTGCTATTGCTTTTTCATACGATCGAATGGCTAGTCTGTTTAGCTCTGCGGACATTGCTGTATCTTGCAGATTCGTGTATGCCGCCCGATAGGCGTCTCCAGCTTTCAACAAATACTCAAATTTAGGTGAAATTTCGGCCATTTCCTCATAGACAAACCCCTGAGGAGCAAACTTAGCCACGTCGTCCCATTTTTGCACCAATTGTTCCAACAGCGCCAGCTTTTCATCTCCACTAGTCTGCGCTACTTTCTCCTCCAACGCCGTAATTTCCTGTGCAATACTGGCATTTATCGACTGTTTGGTAATTTCAGATACACTTTGGAAATTAAACGCTGAAGAAGTCGTCGCATCTGCCGAACTATTAGCTCCTTTGTTTTCGTCTACCAAACCTTTTATAGGACGCGCCAAAAGTCCACCCATTAAGGCGACAACAATAACGATCACTATGATTTGTTTGGTATTCATTTTGGTTCAGTTTTACTTGTTACCGTGTTTAACTTTTTCTACAAAAACTTTTGCCGGTTTAAAGCTTGGCACATAGTGTGCCGGAATAATAATCGCTGTGTTTTTTGAAATATTACGAGCTGTTTTCTCTGCTCTTTTCTTCACAACAAAACTTCCGAAACCTCTAACGTACACATTCTCTCCGCTAATCATCGCATTTTTCACAACCTTAAAAAACGCCTCTACTGTTTCTTGAACATCTACTTTCTCTAAGCCTGTTTTATTAGAGATTTCCGCAATAATTTCTGCTTTAGTCATATCTGTTTTTACTGTAATTATTTATTTCTCAACCCTTAACGCAACAGCAGTTTGGGGATGCAAAAGTATCTTTTTTTTATGATGTTTAAAAATTTATTTTGTTTTTTTACCAAACTTCGCCCATTCAAAAACTTTTCTGTATCAACCATTTACTATATTTTAGATAGGTCGACCTCAAATATATGACGACAGCACTTCATCGCTTCCGTCAATTTTAGTACAATTTAAGTGGAATATTCAACGTCACAGAACCGGTTAGCCCTTTCAGTGGTTTAAAATCTTCTTTTGTCCGTATATCGAATCCATAGCCTACTCCTAAATCTACTATGGAAAGTACACTTACGCCTACTTTGGGTGTAATCGTATAGGGTGTAGCCTCTGCCTGAATAAATGGAAAAATTAAACGATTGCTTAAATAATAGGTTACGCCCACTTCAGGTATGATGGTAGTCTTACGCTGCATCCACGTAAAGTTTGCACCAGCATTAAACTTTATATATTGATAATCATTTGGTGCAAATAACCCCCAGCCCGAAGCTTTCAGGAAATTCCCACTTTGGTATTGCCATCCTACAGACGGGCCCCATATCCAGCCTAATTTTTGTGGATTTTGTGCGTGTAATATTCCCGCCCAACAGCAAAAGATGATTATCAATCCCTGTATTTTCTTCATGTTTTCTATTTTCTATCTAAATTTAACCTAAATTTTTGGATTTCCTAGTACAAGACCATAACCATAAAATAAGGCGCTAGGCCGATATGTAGCATTTTAAAGCGAGGAGTACCGCAAAAATAGGATAATCTGTATCTATCTTTGACCTACTATAATGCACCCGTTTTATCGTTGTTTCTTCTCGTTTGCAGCTCATCGGAAATCAGGAGCATTTTCTTTTCGTTCAGGGGATAAAAACAGATAAAGGCAATCGATAAAGCCGTCCCTATGGCAGGAAACAGGCTCAGGAACATCCGGATACCTTTTAGCGTTTCGGCGGATTGCTCGAAGTTCGCTTGAAAACCAAAATAGCCGAGTAACCATCCTGTAACGGCAGTTCCCAAAGCCCAGCCGAGTTTCTGACTCATAGAAGACGAGCTAAAAATCAGCCCTGTTGCCCTATTCCCGGTATTAAACTCGGAATAGTCCGCACAATCGGCATACATAGACCAAAGTAAGGGAAATACTGTGCCGGCGCAGATACTGATCAACACCTGTAATCCAAAAATTCCCCACAAGTCATCGCTTCCGAGCCAAAAAAAAGCCGTGCTACCTATAGTTGCCAAACCCATTGCTAAGACGAAAGTGGCCTTTTTTCCAATCCTATTACTCAACGGAGCCGCCGAGATAACACCCACGATATTAGCCACCTGTCCAAGGGATAGATATAGTCCGCTCAATACAAAAGGAATACGAAATAGGCTAATCTCCCCAAAGGTCTCCTCTTGGACGTAATATTTAAAATAATACAGCGCTGCCCCATCTCGTACGGAGTTAAACAACAAGGTCATGATGCTGGCGCCTAGTAATATCCACCACGGACCGTTGCGCACCAAGTCCCGGATATCTTCCTTGAGGGTGGATTGCTGCTCTGGAATGTTGGTTACCCGTTCACGCGTCCATAAGAAACACAGCAAAAATAGGACTACGCTACATGCTGCGATAACCACAGCTGCCATGGTCCAGCCCTGCTGTTGGTCTGTAAGCGCCTTGCTACCGCCACTGAAGTAACTTACTAGTGGGCTGAACAACAGCAGGGTGACGAAGCTTCCTAGATAAGCAAAGGTCATCCGATACGTGGCCAATACGTTACGGACCTTGGGTGAAGGACTGATTACACCTAGCAAGGACGCATAAGGAACATTGATAGCCGAATATACCATCATCATGATGGAATAGGTCAGATACGCATACACCACCTTGCCGATATCTCCAAATGCGGGTGTATAAAATGTCAGCACGCCCATTATACCGAAGGGTATCGCCATATAGAGCATAAAAGGCCGGAATTTCCCCCAGCGGGTATGGATGCGGTCGGCAAAAACGCCGACGACAGGATCAAACAGGGAATCCCATACGCGGGTAATCAAAAACATGGTGCCGACCACCTTCGCCTCCATTCCGAAAATATCTGTATAGAAAAACATCAGGTACATCCCAAACAACTTCCAATACATAGAAGATGCGGCATCACCCAAGCCGTATGCGATTTTTTCTTTTAAACTGATCCGGTTGCTTTCCATATACTGGGATTGAGCTTTAAGTTGCTATTTTTATTAATCAGATCCGTCAGCACCTGTACGGATGTGGCCGAACGATACCCGTCTGCAGCAGTGTGCAAACAGTAATCCAGCAACCTGTCTATACTGGAGACAGCCACATGCATACGGGTATCACTAGAGGCGTAATAAATATACACTTTTCCTTCTTCATCCGTTATCCAACCGTTCGAAAAAAGCACATTGGACACATCCCCGATCCGCTCTTCACCTTCCGGTGCCATAAAATACCCGGCTGGTTCGGCGATCAGTCTGTCCGGTTGATCCAGATCGGTCAGATATAAGTACAAAACATAACGAAGCCCCGCGGCACAGCTACGGACACCATGTGCCAGGTGCAACCAACCTTTGGGTGTTTTGAGCGGGGCGGGACCCTCGCCGTTTTTCATTTCCTTTATGGTATGGTAAAAGCGATGGTTCAGTATACGCTCCTCAGTTATTACCGCGTCCTCCATGCTGTCCACCAATGCCCACCCAATTCCACCGCCATTTCCGGCATCAATAAAGCCATCCTGCGGGCGTGTGTACAAGGCATATTTTCCTTTTACAAAGGAGGGATGGAGTACTACGTTTCGCTGCTGGCTTTTGGATTGTAGATCCGGCAACCTTTCCCATACTACGAGATCTTTGCTACGGACAATGCCCGCTGAAGCCACAGCCGTCGATAGATCTCCGGCTGGCGAATTGGGATCTTTCCGTTCGGTACAAAACAGCCCGTATATCCAGCCATCCTCGTGCACCGTGAGGCGCATATCATACACATTGACGTCCGGATCATCCAGTTCGGGAATTGCGATAGGGTGGTTCCAAAAAACAAAATTATCGACGCCGGTAGGACTCTCGGCGATCGCAAAAAAAGACTTACGATCATTTCCCTCAACCCGTACGACGAGTACATATTTCTCTTTCCACCGGATGGCACCGGCATTGAACGTTGCGTTGATGCCAAACCGTTCCATAAAATAAGGATTGGTATCCCGCGAGAGATCGTAGCGCCAGAAAACCGGTGTATGCTCTGCCGTAAGCACTGGATATCGATAACGTTCAAAGACTCCATTGCCATGTAAAATCGGCTCATTTTTCCGATTGATCAATTGTTGGTGTGCTGCATGCATGGCCGCAACGCGCGTAGCAAATAAATCGTTCATCGTATCATCTTAGTTCGACTTTCCTTTTTTCAACTCGCTTCGGACAGTCTTTCCCCATTCCTTCAAATCATCTTCACTCCAAGATGCCCGAGGCGCATGCGGATCGCGGATCATGGAACAAGTTTCATCTTTATCGGCGATAGACCAAGCCGCCCAACTTAATTTCTTGTCATCCATCCACGAAACCCAACGTTGCCACTCTTCCTGATCGATCGGTCCGTCGCCGGTAGCTTCCATTCCCGCACATTCGGATATGAAAACCGGAATACCTTTGGCCATTGCTTCATCGGTGCGATCCCGCAGATATTGCTTATGGGTGGCCGCATAGAAATGGACAGTATACATGATATTATCATAGCCCTGTATCGGATCTTCGGCTACAAGATGAATATCTTGATCCCAATGCGGACATCCCACTAATATAATTACCTCGCTATTGATCTTTCTAATTTCCGCAATGATTTCCTCCGCATAGCGCTTAACGTCTGTCCAACTATCTTCTACTGGTTCATTGTATATCTCGTAAATCACATTTGGATATTCTTGGTATTTCGTGGCAACTTTCTTAAAAAAATCCTTTGCTTTTTCGGTATGAATTTCATGGCTATGCCAATCTACGATAACATAAATTCCCTCGGCGATGGCCGCATCTACAACCTGATATAGGCAGTCAAGTGCAAACGCTGGGTTGTCAAGGTAAGACCCTTCCGGCCCGACACCAATTGCTGCCCTGATAACGGATATATTCCAATCTTGTGCCAGCCATCCTACGGTTTCTCTTTGATAAAAGCGCGGCCACCAGTTATGCCAGCCCAAGCTCACACCACGCAATACAACCGGCCGGCCATGCTGGTCGTGCAGGGTTACTCCTTGCACAGATAGCTGCCCATGCTCCTCCACCACAGTCGCCGGAGCTTCTTCGCGTTCCGATATGGTGTTCGATGTTCCAGCGGAACATCCACTGACAAGAAACCATACCCCTGCACTCCAAAATAACGCCTTTACGGCTTTAAACAAATAGTTCTTCATACGTTTTATTTTTATAAGACGAATCCATTCTTAACGTAAGTCCGGCATCTCGTCTAAGGTAATCGTTCGTTCATCTGCCAATACACGATGCCAATAATCGATATCGGCGTGCATATGTCCCTCCTTGTTAAACTCCGGTCCGGACATGTTTTTGGTTCGGTCATAATCATACCAGGGCATTGCCCAAGACCATTGCGCCCCGCTATTCCACTGTGTCGACAAGTCTGCTACTCCTCCAAACTCACTTAGTGTCAACATCTTATTCGGATACTCCTTTTGCAACGATGTATACAATGCAGCGATTTCGTTCGCATTTGGCTTTTCGTAAAGGTCGCATCCAATCATATCCACATAATCATCTCCTGGGTACCACGCTGCATCATCACCCTGGCTCGTCCAAATCCAGATAAGGTTATTCAGTCCTTTCTCCTGGAAGATTTCAAACATCATTATCCACAGTTTTCGGTAGTCTTCTGCCGTTTTCGCTCCCCACCAAAACCATTTTCCCGAAGCTTCGTGTAGCGGGCGCCACAAAACGGGAATGTGCTTATCCTGCAAAAGGATAAGATGATTCGCCATGCGTTCTAAGTCGGCTCTAACAACTGTATTTTCGTAGGTTCCGCTAATGACTGCCTTGGAGATATCAAAACGAGTATCTTTGGTATAGAAATGATAATCAGCACTTCCTTCGTACGCCGGTACGTTCCAATGCCAAGAAGCGGCCACCAACCCCTTACTACGCCACCAATCTTCGACTACCTGTGTGTTTTCGTAGTTGATCCAATCGGCAGGCGAAGCGTATAAGTGTAGGTAATCAAAACAATTTAATGCAGGATATTTTCCCGTATGCCGGTATACCCATTCGGCTTTATTGCTGTTCCAGTTGACGTTTGCCATGGCACCCGATATCATCTTCGCCCCATACTGCTCGCGCAAAAAGTCGTATACCTTTCTTGCTTGCACACTGGCATTTGGGGTTACCAAAGCCGTACCGATATCTGGATCATGAAAGTCATCGGTCGTAAAGGACAATTGTATTTCTGCTGCAAACGCCCCCCTAGGGCCTTTTATGGTCTGCTCGGGAATGTTCAGCGTATAACGTGTTCCACCCTGTAAGTGAACGGTTATTTTCAGCTCTTTGAAAGCCGCATAGACCTGCTCCACCGTTTGTCCGTTGAGTTGTATGCCGCGTTGTTGGTCCAGCACAATATTCTGGTCAAACTGCAGGACAATGGTATTCTCCCCGATAGGCACGTCATCCGCGCCATCTTTTACCGAGGAAGAAATCAAAAGGGGCTGGGGGGCATCCGTTATCTCTTGGTTTGGATTGCCTTTAGAACAGCTAAACGATAAGAAAACAATATACAGCCATAACGCGCACCGTTTATTCTCCATAAATAATCAATCATCTTTTTAAAGGGTTCTATTTTATTTTCTCAAACCGGATATTGTCTATCGCGATATTCAACATGCCAGCAGCGCCATTTGTTGCCATTCCAAAATCCTGATCAATATTCTGCACATTTGGAAGTCGACCACTACCTGTTCCGTCACCATCTCTAAAGTCTGTTAACGGAATCGTGACGGTATACCACCCCCCTTGGTTCGCCAACGGCGGGATAATCGCCCAGAAATCGCCGTCTGCACCATTCAACCGGAATTTTAGTGCCTGCGTCGTACCCCCTAATACATTCACATCCATTTTAATCGCCCATTCTGCCACGGAAACTCCATCGGTTTTGAAATTGTCGCGTCCATTCCGCCAGAAGAAATCATCCCATCCGCCTGCCAATTGCTTATTAACCCGAAAATAATTGCCACTGATAGATAAGTTCGGTTCATTTTCCACTTGCCCATGCGATCCCCACCAGCTTCCTTTCGAGTCAAAATCAAAAAACACATAGCTAGGGTCAACGACCGGGTCAACACCTGAAATGGTGAATGTCGGTGATTCTACTTCCGTACCGTCGAATGTAACAAGCTTCAATTTGACTTTTCCTTTAACGGCATTTTGTGGAATGTATACCTCTATCAGACTCTCGTTACGCATTCCGTATTGCGTTCCTTTTACATTATCCTGAAAATAGACACTCTCTACCAAATGTAACTTCGTACCTTCAATTCGGATCAATTCTCCCGGTTTGGCCGATGTTGAGATTTTGGTGATAACAGGTATGTTCGGTGATGTGACAACCAGCGACATCGATGATTTCACCTCTGTTCCATTCGCTGTTACTAACGTTATAACACCGGATTCTGCCGACATTGGTACCTGCACACGCAGCGAGGTGGCGGAGGTAGCCTGTATATCATCAACAACGTGCCCTCCACCAAATATCACCTGTCGTACCAAGTCGAGATGCGTCCCCGTGATGGTCAGTTCGTTGCCTGCCATCAAATTCGTCGGGTTTAAGCTGCTGATCGCTGGGCGCACCAAGGTAACCGCAGCCGTTGCCGTCTTGCCCGAATGCGTACTTAGAACAAGCTCCCCATCTTTCGCAGACAGCGGAACGTTGACCTCAAGCTTTGTTGCAGACTGCGTCACGATTTCTCCTTCCGCATCACCGGAAAAGATGACGGAAGTAACTAGATCTAAATTTTCCCCTATGATGACCAATTTTGTGCCATTCTTTACGGGGTCAGGTGCTATACTTTCAATCTCAGGAGCCAACAAGCCCAATTCGTCCGAAAGGATTTCCAGGCCGGAATACGACAACAGCTTGACTGGCCCCTCTTTTGCGTCTTGCGGCACATCCACCTTGATTTCCGTATAAGATTCATTAATGGTAAACTCGCCTACCGCGATATTATCTGGAAAAAGTATAGATTCAACCAACTGAAAATCAGTTCCGGTAATCAGCAATCCCTTTCCCGGTTTTACAGGGTTAGGCGCAATAGATTGCACTGTGGGCACGACTACTTCTACCTCCTCTTCTGCATAAACTAAGATAGGAACCTCAGCTCCGTTGGAGACACTGACCAAACCTGTCTGTGCTTCCCGAGGAACGGCTACTTCAATCTTATACCGCGACCGGCTCTTGAAGTCCACACTATCTACCGCCACACCTTTCGCAAATATGACCTGCGCAATCAGGTTTAAATAGTCCCCTTCAATGACGAATATGTCACCAGCCCTAACTTGCATAGGCGCTATCTTATCTATCGCAATAGGCTCCGAATACGTTAGTGGTGTTTTTGTCCTTATTTCCCCACCGTCATACTTTAGGACCAGATGTCCTGGCGGTGCTTCTTGCGGTATGGTTATCTTGATCTCACCGGAGTTTACGACGATAATTTCCGTAATCTCCGTGCCATCTGCCAACACCACGGCTTTTACTTTATCCATTCCGTTTCCGATAAACCGAATGTCGCTGCCGCGCAAGGCCGGCGATGGCCCAAAAACTTCAAGTTGTACAGTATCTTCACCTGTCGCTTGTTCTTCTTTTTCACAAGAGGTGAAGAATAGCCCCCCGATCAGCAAACAGACTAGCCAACGAGCCAATCGGTATTTTTTTATTTTAAAGACTGTCATCATGGTTTATTTTAGGTTACTGTGGCACAATTCTCAAATTATCCATTAAAATCACCGGGTCGGATGCCGTTCCAACATACACTAATCCACGGTTCGCCAAGAAAATATTTAGGTTGTCAAAAGCCTCCGGCAAGACGTTCAAAGACGAACCAGCTCCGTTGTACTTAAATTCCGAAAGTGGAATCGCAACGGTTACCCAGCCATCGGTTTGGTAAGCCCCGGTATTTCTCCATGGCATCCATATTCCACGCGGTTTAGCATCCTCGTAGAGTGGGCCATTCGTCGTACCGGTAGCAGCAAAAATAAAGGAAAGGCCCACTGCGCTCCATCGGTTTGGAACGTAGGCTTCAAATTTCATCACCATTTCTTCTGGATTGCCGTCGAAAATCGCGCCCGTATGCCCGTTTTCATTCCCCCAATAGTGGCTAAGCCCGTCATTCTCGCTCGCAGCACTCCATTCCGTCGGCTCGGCAAATGAGCCCGACAATTTCAGGTAGTTTCCGGATAGTGCAAAGGCAGGATCGTTTTCGAGTCTTCCAGTTCGGCCCCAACTGTTCACAATCGGATAATCGGCATCATAATTTGTAATCATTCCGCGGGTATCTCTAAAATGGAAGGTAGATCGGGCCGTTCCATAACGCGACTGCACAGAAACTGGTCCTTCCGTTGCCCCTGCAGGCACGACCACCTGAATATCTGTCAGTGAATACGCTACGATTTCCGTTGCCTCTATATTGGGCGAAAATACCACCACCGGATGATCCTGTGTCGCCGTCGAAAGAAAATAATTGCCTTTCAGTACAGCGATTTCACCTTCCGGCACATATTCACATTCCATCGCCACGACTGCCGGCGGAGGAACCAATACGTTAAAGCCGTGCGACACGGTATCCTGCTTCGAGCTATTTACAAAATAAATCTTATCGGTAACGTGTTCTGGTATGCCTTGTGGTACCGATACAATAATAACCTCGTCCGTCATAAAACTCGTGTTCAGCACTGCTTTTTGATCGTTAAACCAAATCTCAGACACGCTTTTCATATTTTCCCCGATGATGGCTATACTGTTACCTAAGAAAGCACTCGTCAGAAGCGAATCACTTACGTTCTCGTCTGGCACGCGCACATAGCGAATGGTCGGTATACCATCTTCAAATTCAAACATCGCCGTATCATCCTTACAAGCATTTACCGACAATAAAAGGAATAGAACTACACATGCTATACCTATCTTCGACATTGTTTTATAAATTGTTTTCATGTCTTCTCAGGTTTAATATTGTATACTACTAAAATCAAACTTCACCGGATCCTTCAGCAGGTTCGGGTTCATCGTCAGGTCGGTGTCCGGAAAGGGTAACTGAAAATGTGCACTAGTGATATTCGGGATTACCGGATTATCATCATAACGGGTCACGTTGGGATCAAAGCTCTCGGTCTTATAGAAATCATCGAGTCCTATGTAAAAACTTCTTCGCTGCCCTTTTAGCTCCGCTATTGCCGCCGCGGGTTCATAATAATGCCAACGCACATAGTCATACCAGCGGTCGCCCTCACAGGCCAATTCCAGACGTCTTTCTTTCCAGACGTCCTGCCAGGTAATGGAAGTGGTGTTACCACTAAAGCCAGCTCGTTTGCGCACAGCGTTATAGGCCTCCAGCGCCTTGGCATCCGTCGTTGAGCCCGCATTTCCCATGATGGCTTCTGCATAGATTAAATACACGTCTGCCAACCGCAGCAAATGGGTACTTAAACTCGTTGACATATTCCGCATGGGTGCCCCGATGCCCGCCACGTGGTCGCTATTGTTCCCAACGAGGTGCTTCACACTGTTGGCCCCGGTAGGTGAGCGAAATTCGCCGGTAACATTTTCGGCAAAATTTGCGTAATCGAATCCCCCCTGATCGGCCCAAAAATAGGTATAAACATCACCGTACATCATCATGGTGGCTTTTCTTCGGACATCGACATTGTTACGCGTCAATGAAAGGGCATTTTCGTTAAAATCATCTTGGAGATCGATAGAAGGACCGCCCCAGTCTCCCCAGGTATCACCAAATTCGGAAAACCCGGTCAGTGCCAAGTCGGATTGTAACGTGTTCTGTGAGGTCCATACTTCGGATGATACCCAGTGCCAGGCAAGAAGACTTTCACTGGAGAAATTGTTCTCCAGCCTAAAAATATCGGAATATACCGGTGCTAATACACGGCCACTTTCATCGATTACCTTCCGCGCATATTCGGCGGCTTTGTCTAAATCCGTTTGATCACGCGAACCACTTTGTCCGTACCCTGATTTCGTCAGATAGACCTTGGACAGCAGGGCGTATGCAGTGAAGCGATCAATACGTCCCGGACGATTGTTAAGCGGAAGCCACTCGATAGCCTTCTCCAAGGTCATCACGATATACTGATACACGTCCTCTACAGGCGCTTTAAATACTTCGTTATAGTTTCCTGCTGCAATCTCTTCGGAATTGTTGTGGACAATAGGCACGGCTCCAAACGTGCGGACCAAATAAAAGTAAGCCATTGCTTTCCAAACCAATGCCTCTCCTTTCACGGTATTCTTCACAACCTGGCTAACGTTAGGTCCGGATTTAGCTTCAATATTTTCCAGTATACCATTACAATAAGCGTTGACGGACCATAATGAAGCCGACATGTTGACGAGATCCTGATCGGTAGAGTTAATGGTAAAAGTCAAGTAAGGCGAATTGCCCATATAATAATTCCCCGAAAGCACTTCGCCGACCTTGAAGAATCCGCGTTGGTAATCGTACCAGGGTGAATTATAGATTGGATTAACGGCCTGAAAGCATTGTTCATCCGTTTGGTAAAAGATATCGATGGTATAACTGTCTACCGTCGGGCGATCCAAAAAATCGCCGCAAGACCCGAAAGCGAACGCCAACATCCCCCAACAAACGGCGTGCTGTATATGTGTATATATTCTTTTCATTGTTCTCATTCTTTGCATTGTTAAAAAGATAAATTGATACCGGCAGAAAAAGTACGTGGAGATGGATAACGACCGTTATCCAAACCAAACACATTTGAACTGGCCATACTAGCCCCAATCTCCGGGTCATATCCCGTATAGTTGGTAAAAGTGTACAGGTTTTGGATATTGACATATACCCGCACGTTATCCACCCGCCATCGCTCCGTCCATGTCGAAGGCAAGGTATATCCTAATGCTATATTGCGGACACGCAGGTAAGAACCATCCTCGATATAACGATCGCTAATCCGGTCGTTATCGTTCGGATCATTAAAAATTGCCCGTGGTATTTTTGTGTCCGGATTGCTTACCTCGATGTTGCTGACATCTTCAAACCAATTGTTGACAACGGTTCCATTGACGTTCGCAGGGTAACTCTTATCTGGATTTATCGGTTGCAGAATAGCGCGATCTGTGACTTTTTGATGCTGATTATTCCATCCTGTCAACATATTAGATAAGTTAATCCCCATATAATTCATTACTTTATTCCCGTATGATCCGTTTAGAAATACGTTGAGATCAAAATTCTTATACCGAAAGGTATTATTAATGCCAAAGGTAAATTTAGGCATCGGTGAACCGATATCCGTCCGGTCGTAAGTATCGATGATACCATCTGGCACACCATCGGGTCCGCTGATATCAGCATATTTAAGGTCGCCTACCCAAGTTGTATTGGCTCTATTAAATACGCCATCGGAAGGATATTTTTCAGGTTTAGGTGAGTTCTGCAAATCCTCCAAGTCACGGTACACACCGATCACTTTATATCCGTAAAAACTATATAACGGTTCGCCGATCCGAGATACCGAGACGACATCACTCCACTGTCCGTATCCCTCAATATGCGCAGACGCCGTGCCGTCCAATGCGACCAATTTGTTCCTATTGACAGTTACCTGGAGATCGGTATCCCACTCGAAAGCTCCCGTCATATTTTTGGTCGATACGGCCAATTCGAATCCCTTATTGTTGATCGTGCCGTAATTTCCCATCGGCGACGCCAATGCGGACGAAGCGTTTCCGCGTGTTCCCATATAGGATGGAAGCTGCAACGCCATTAACATGTCTTTGGACGTTTTATCGTAGACATCCGCGACAACTCTTAGCCGGTCGTTGAAGAACGCTAGGTCTAATCCGAAGTTCCATTGTTCCTGTGTTTCCCACTGTATATAGGGATTAGCTATGTTAGACTGTCGATACCCGGGTCCAAGTCCAGTGGGCATCATCGTGATACTTGCCCCCCAGAGATAGGATCCTATACTGGAATTCCCCGTCTGTCCCCATCCAATACGTATTTTACCATCAGACACTACAGATTTCAAAGGCTCAAAAAACGCTTCGTTAGAGAAACGCCAAGACGTCGCAAACGAATGGAAGCTTGCCCAACGGTTTTCTGGCCCAAAATTAGATGAGCCGTCCCGACGATAGGTATAGGTTCCCATAAATCGATCTTGGTAATTATACATCAGGCGGCCAAAAAAAGAGGACATCGCAGATTCCCCAAACCCAGAGTTTATTTGCGGATCTTCGCCCAAGCGCGGGTTTTGCACATCATTGGAAGGGAGTCCTGTAGCACTGATACGCATAAACTCGTAAGTAGATTCCCATGCTTCCTGTCCGAGCATAGCGTTGATCGCATGCCCTGAGCCGAAGTTACGGGTGTACGTCAAATAGTTTTTGAGCTGCCAGAATTTACTGTTGTTGCGTTGCCACGCGTTCATATTTATTGATCTTCTCCAGTTCCCTAATTCCAATGTAGGCTCGAATACTTCTGCGCGTGATCCGCTAATATCAAACCCAAGCTCTGATCGCCACACCAAGCCTTCCAAAATGGTCAGATCGGCGAAGACGCTTCCGTTTAACTTGGTTCTATCCAGCAGTATCTTGTCGCTCAATGCTTTCGCTATAGGGTTCAATGTTGTGTAGCCTTCCCGTACCACACTGGCGTAGTTGCCATCTATATCATAAATCGGGATATCCGGCGGCGTTAACAGTGAAAACTTCACTACCCCTTCGTCACTATCTACCAAACTGAGGCGTTCGCCTGTAGAGGAATACATCGCATTTAAACCTAGTTTGAACCAGCTTTTAAGCTGTGCATCTAGATTGGATCGGAAAGAATATCGATCGAAATTCGTACCGATAACTGTTCCGGTTTGATCCATAAAAGAACCCGAAACGTAGTACTTCACAGCGTCCGTGCCGCCCTGTGCAGATAGCTGATGTTGCTGCATTGGGGCATTCCGGAAAATCGCCTCCTGCCAATTCGTTCCCTGACCAAGCAAAGACGGATCACGAAACTCCACGCGGCTGTCTCTGGAATTAGTCTCTCCGGCAATATTATTGCTAAACGCTGCAAACTCGCGTAAATTCATCATATCCAACCGGATAGGCTGGTTTTGTATGGCTGTTAGCCCTTCGTAACCGAACTTAGCTTCGCCTGCTCGTCCTCTTTTTGTCGTAATTAATACCACACCATTCGCCCCTTGAGCACCATAAATTGCCGTTGCAGAAGCGTCTTTCAAGACTTCTATGGAGACAATATCTGCAGGGTTAATGGTAGACAAAGGAGAGATGGTAGACACACTTCCATTTCCGAGCGCATCCCCCAAACCAAAAGATGCGCCGCTAGCCCCTCCTCCTTGTACAATCACGCCGTCGATAACGTAAAGAGGCTCCGCATTAGCATTGATTGTGGCCTGCCCCCGTACCCGGATGGACATTGCTCCCCCAGGTGCACCCGAAGTCATGGTAGCCGTGACACCCGTCGCCCTGCCTTGCAATGCCTGATCTAGATTGGTGACAACCGACCCTTTTAATTGTTCCTCGCTGACGGTGACCGAAGAACCGGACAAGTCGCCTTTACGGACGGCACCATAACCGATGGCTACTACTTGGTCGAGTTCGTTTACGCTGGCCACCATCTGCACGTGCAGTTCGTTGCTCGTAACGCGAATTTCTTGGGTTTCCATTCCAATATAGGAAAATACAAGCATGCTGTTCGCTTGGGCTTGAATACGATAGCGACCTTCGTTATCTGTACTTGTTTGGTTAGTTGTTCCCTTCACGCTGACAGAAACGCCCGAAATCGCCCCTCCATGCATCAAATCGGTTACCCGTCCGCTAACTTGCATGTTCTGTGCCTGCAGCAGGGCAGGCAATAACATTACAAACAGCATGAAATAAAATAATCTATTCATATCTATGGTATTAGTTTATATTAGTCCTGAAAAAGGCTCAATGGCCGAACAAAATGTTGAAATGAAACGGGAATCTCGTTATGAAAAGTACTTTTTTTATCATAGTATATTGTTTAAAATTGGTGGTTTATTATTGCTCTACAATAAGCAATATCCAAATGTAGTAAGAACTTGTCGTTCGGCGCTAATACTTTTTTATCTATTAAAGACACTTATCAAGCCAATATCACCCTCTGCTATCAAATGAAGGCATTCCACAGGAGCATTTACTTATCCTTAAGAAGGATAAGCAGTGTTTACAGCCAAAACAAATTTTTATAAAAAAAACTTGGAGGCACGATATTTATTCCGAAAATCAGACGGGGTACAACCTTTTTTCTTTAAAAAAATTCGGTTAAAGTTTGACAAGTTATTAAATCCAGATTGCAGTGCTATTTCTGCGACGCTGTGGGTGGTATCGATCAGCCTCCGGCTTGCGTGTCCCAGCCGGATATCGTTCAGTGTATCGACAAAACTTCTTCCCGTTCGCAACTTTAGAAAGCGGCTTACGGAGACCGCCGTCATCCCGACCAGATCGCTGACATCCCCTAAAGTCACTTCCCGCGTATAATTCTCCATTAAAAATTGGATAATCCTTTCTACCCGTCGGCTATTGAATTGTTGTTTTTCCGCGTGAAACGAGCGACTGGAGAGCATACGCGCTGCTGTATCATGTGAAAGTTCATACAAAAGCTCGATGAGTTTCATCACAGAATAAAAACCATCATTGTCAGCTGCCAGATCATAAATCTTTGTCTTAATCTGTTCGATAGCGGTCTCACTGAAGGAGATTCCGTAAGCCGCTTTCGCGAACATATTTTGTATAGTTCGGAACTGATTCCTGTTCAATAACTGATCATTTAAAAGATTGGGATGAAACTGAATAGTAATTTCTTTAATTATCGTTCCTGGCACACATCGATGGTTCATCCATCCATGTTCCAAATTCGAACTCGTAATCAGCGCAAGCTCTATATCTTCTATTTCTTCTATGCTATCACCCATAATACGTTGTGCCCCTTTCGCATTTTCAATAAAATTCAATTCATACTCCGGGTGAACATGAACTGGAAAATCAAAATCGGTTTTCTCTCTGGTGAACACCATAAAACAATCTTTTTCGGAAAGTGGCGTTGTTTCTCGTAATATCGATAGCATGTTCATTTACGTTCAAATTAGTATTCTTTGTTCATCCATACAGGAGTAGCATATCTAAAACGAAATCTGCCTTTCACAACGTCGGTAGTTGGAGCGTTGCCTTTCAGTTATTTCTTGATGGATAATCAAATTTACAAAAGTGAGATCAATTTCTAATGAACAAAATTTAGCGTACTTTTGCTTCAACATCAGGAAGCAAACCATGGACTCGTCAACAAACGCACAAAACACGGCAGTGTATGGAAATAAACAAAGGATACGTTTAGCCGTTTCGCTATTCTATTTTGGACAAGGGTTGGCTTTTGCCAGTTGGGCAAGCCGTATACCCGTGATTAAGTCAGCATTGCAGCTCACAGAAGCGCAATTAGGCACCGTTTTACTTGCATTGCCTATCGGTCAATTGATGACTATGCCTATTTCCGGAAAACTTGTCAGCAAATATGGAAGCCATCGCATTATGCCCATCGCGGCTTTCGTTTATTTGATTGTATTATGTGGGATTCCCTTAGCCGCTAACGCTTGGCAATTAGGTGGTATGCTCTTGCTTTTTGGGATCACTGGCAATATCTGTAATATCTCGGTCAACACGCAGGGCGTATTGGCTGAGCGTCTCTATAAGAGATCCATCATGTCTTCCTTCCATGGTGCGTGGAGCATAGCGGGGTTTACGGGCGCTGTCATTGGCTTGGTTTCCCTGAACATTGATTTATCCACGCAGACCCACTTCTATATGATCATGGGCTTAATGCTCATCAATATTTTACTAAACAAGGCTTATCTTGTACCGGATATTTCCAGTTCGTCAGAAAAAAAATCCTTTTCATTTAAACCCGATCGTGTGTTAATATCCTTGGGGGTAATTGGCTTTTGTAGCATGGCTACAGAAGGAGCGATGTTCGATTGGAGCGGTGTATATTTTCACGACATTGTGCAGGCGCCGGAAAAATGGACCACCGTCGGATATGCTTCATTTATGATTACGATGGCAATGGGTCGGTTTATCGGGGACGCTGTTATCAGCCGAATTGGTCGTAAACGGACGCTACAGATTAGCGGAATTCTCATGTTTACGGGCATGATGGGAGCGGTTCTTTTTCCACAATTTGTGTTATGTACCCTTGCCTTTATGCTCGTCGGATTAGGCGTTGCCTGCAACATCCCGTCTGTGTATTCCGTTGCCGGCAAACATAAAACTATTTCTTCGGGCGTGGCATTAGCAATGGTTTCTAGCGTCAGCTACTTAGGCTTCTTAATGGGCCCTCCACTTATTGGATATATTGCCGAATTATTTAGTTTACGGCATTCTTTCGGTGTATTCGCTTGCTTTGGCCTACTGATGTTTGTATTGACCAGTCGGTTAGCTGTGTTTAGCAGAAAGTAAATCGTTAGGGTTGAATAAGCGTAGTTGGAAACACAATAGTCTCAAAATCCTCTATAGGATGTTTAGATTCGATTTGTTGAATCAATAGCTCGGCGGCTTTTTCGCCCATTTCAAACGCAGGCTGGCGTACAGCGGTGATAGGGGGGGAGAAGAGATTCACGACTTTCGAATTGGTAAAGCCTGTTACTTCTATTTTACGCAGGTCAGCCTCAGGACGCTCTTTCATAGCTTGCAAATATCCCATACTCAATTTATCTCCGGAGATGAAGATTGCATCGTATTCTTCTTGTAGAAGCTCCGTAACGGCCTGTTCTATTTCATCTTGGTGAAGCCCTCCGTATTCACAGTGCTTAACAAGCTCAGGGGCATACGGGAGTCCGTTCGCTTCGAGTCCCATTTTATAGCCTTCCAACCGTTCCCTCGTAATGGAGAGTTTCCTCGTTCCGGTAAGGTGCGCGATCTTTCGCTTACCTTTTCCGACAAGATACTGGATAGCATCGAATCCTCCTTGACGATTGTCTGCAATTACCTTATGGCATGCTGCAAGGTTAGGCACACGATCAAAAAACACGATCGGAAATCCCTTACCGATCAAATGTTCTAAATAGGATAGATCGGTCGTTTCGGCGGATAGCGCGATCAACAAACCATCTGTCGAACGGGAGTAAAGGTGTTCCACATTAAGTCGTTCCCGTGCAGAAGATTCGCGCATTTGAGAAATAACGACTTGATAGTTGTTGCTATAAGCCACCGACTCTATTCCATCGATTACCTGCGAGAAGAAATTATTCGCAATCTCTGTTACGATCACACCAATACTATAACTTTTTCTTTCTTTCAGGCTCCGTGCAATGGGGTTTGCCCGGTAATTTATTTTTTCCGCATACTCCAAGACCAGTTTTTTGGTTTCTGAGCTGATTTCATAACTGTCCCGTAAAGCTCTGGAAACAGTTGATGTGGAAAGGTTTAAGGCCTTTGCAATATCTTTTATCGTATAGTTCTCAAACGCCATAACAGGTAATTATGGCGTAATAATACCTAAAATAGCCGATATATTAAAATACCTTGCCGGTAGGTAATAAAGTTGTTATCCGGGAGAATAAAAAATGGGCAGATAAAAAATCTGCCCATTTTCTTGTTAAAAATATACTGCCTACTTAGAAGTATACCTATGTTATTCTTTAATTATTTCCATTTTTGGCACCAACGTTTTCATCACTGCCCAAGCGATTAGATAGGCTACCGCACAGAACGAGAAAACGATAAAATATCCTGCCTCTTCTCCTTGAAAGCCCATAAACACCATTTGTGTTTGTGCAGCATGATCAAATAGCTTTCCAGAACCAAAGTTGATAAATGTCGAACCCACTCCGCCGGCAAGACCACCGATCCCCGTAACCGTTGCAATTGCACTCCGAGGGAACATATCGCCTACCGTAGAGAAAATGTTAGCAGACCATGCCTGGTGGGCGGCTCCTGCAAAACCAATAAACAGGACGGGCACCCAGTAGGAAAGATGTCCGAGAGGCTGTGCAAACAATACCACCAGTGGTACAAAAGCAAACAATAACATGGCTTTCATGCGTCCGTCATACGGATTTAATCCTTTTTTTTCTACAAAGTAGGTAGGTAGCCACCCGCCAATAATGGACAATAACGTTATCAGATATAGGACGAACAATGCCAATTGTCCTTCTGTATCGGACGATTTGATATCATAAACGGAGGAAAGATAAGCAGGCATCCAGAACAAGAAAAACCACCATACCCCGTCGGTCATAAATTTACCAAATGCAAAAGCCCACGTCTGTTTATATTTAAAGCAATCCGCGAACGACATTTTCTTCTTCTCCGCTGGGGCTACGCCCACGACATCCTCCGGCACGACATGGTCGCCGTCCTGCATGATATAATCCAGCTCGGCCTTATTAATTTTAGGGTGTTCATGCGGCTTTTTATACATAAAAATCCAAAAGCCCATCCATACAAAACCCAACGCACCAATAATAATAAAAGACATCTCCCAACCCCAATGAGCGGCAATCACCGGTATAGTAAGTGGTGCTGCTAATGCACCAATAGTCGCTCCTGCATTAAAAATACTGGTTGAAAGCGCCCTATCTTTTTTAGGAAAAAATTCTGCCGTAGCTTTAATCGCCGCCGGAAAGTTACCTGCTTCCCCTACAGCAAGCACAAAACGTGCAAAAATAAACAAAGTAACACTGACGCTGACCACTAGGCCAACATCATTGACCCGCGCAATTGCTTCCTTAGCCCCTTCAAACCCTACAAACCATTCTCCCGCAACAATTCCAGAGGTGGCAATACCACAAAAAGCATGTAGCACAGCCCCTACCGACCAGATACCGATGGCCCATAAAAAACCTTTTTTGGTATCCAACCAGTCTACAAACCGCCCGGCAAATAACATACTTACAGCATAAAATATAGAGAATAATGCTGTAATCAATCCATAATCACTATTTGTCCAATGAAACTCTGGCGCAATAAAATCTTTCCATGTGAGCGACAGTACCTGTCTGTCCAAATAGTTAATAGTTGTTGCAAAAAATAGCAGCCCGCATATTGTCCATCTATAATTGCTTTTCTTTTCCATGTTCATTGGTATAGCTTTTTTTTTATTTTTCGTTTCTCGTAATTTGCTTTTCGTATTCGTGATCAATGACTCTCTATAAACTTATCCCTCACTTTCCGCTCTGGCCTGTGCGACAAGTTGTAATGCTTGTTGTGTCCTTTCTGCCAGACCATCCACTTGTTTAGGGTTGATCAATTTACTGCCCATTCCCACGGCACAAACACCGGCTTTAAACCAAGATTTTAAATTTTCTATCTCCAGATCTACCCCGCCAGTAGGTATAAACAACTGCCCTTTAAATAATTCCTTAATAGCAGACAAAAATCCTGGCCCCAATACATTTGCCGGAAAAAGTTTAATCAAAGCGGCTTTATTTTGTTGTGCTAACGCAATTTCGTTAGGGGTCATACAGCCCGGAATCCAAAGCAGGTCATGGCTGTGTGCCAAGTCTCCTACACTGGGCGTGACGATGGGTGCAACGATAAAATCTGCTCCTAGGCTGATAAATTTCTCCGCTTCACTCATCGTTTTGATTGTACCGATACCCAGTTGAAGCTCGGGCATCTCTTCATTTCGTGCATCTATGAGTGCTTTGAAAACCTTTTTCGCCTCTTCTCCGCGATTTGTAAACTCAAAAACGCGAATCCCCGAGGCATATAGTGTCTTTACGATATCAATACTTTCTTGCACATCGGTGTGGAAAAACAAAGGCAACATCCCCTGTTTCAAAATCGCATCTAAAACTTCTTTTTTCTTACTCATTATAAATAATAATTTTGTTCTGCTTTATAAGATCTTCCCTTCAATCTTTTCGTTGACCGGTTTAGGTGTCATTAGAATATTTTGGAAAGATAGCCATTTGAACGCAGAAAACCATAAAATGATTACTACAAGGATTTCGTTGACTACCTAACTTCCAGGAGCATGAGAAATTGATAGTCAACGAAATTCTCGGCTTGTGCCTAGAAATTAAAGTATTCTTTCGCGTTATGATAGCTGATGTCGCCTACAATTTTACCAATCCATTCGATATCATTCGGTAATTCTCCTTTTTCTACATCTTCTCCAAAGATATCACATACTAATCGTCTGAAATATTCGTGCCTTGGAAACGACAGGAAGCTACGAGAATCCGTCAACATCCCCACTAAGCGACTCAGTAACCCCATATTCGATAAAGCATTTAGCTGTTTGGTCATGCCATCTTTTTGATCGAGGAACCACCAAGCCGATCCAAACTGAATTTTTCCTTTGATAGATCCATCGTTAAAATTCCCGATCATCGTCGCGATCAACTCATTATCGGCCGGATTAAGGTTATATAAAATCGTTTTCGTCAATCTATCTTCGTTATCCAATCTATTGAGGAATTTGGAAAGTGCTCTCGCCTGGCTAAAGTCACCAATGGAATCCCAGCCGGTATCCGGCCCATTTACACGTAGCATACGTGCGTTGTTATTACGCAGAGCCCCTAAATGATACTGTTGAACCCAACCTTTTTCGTGATCCCATTCGGCAAACTGCACCAACATAGCTGATTTGAATTTCAGATTTTCGCTATATGTTAATGTTTGATTTGCTCTTATTTTTTCGAAAATAGCCCCGATTTCCTGGTCTGTATAATCTTCGGCATAAATCTGTTCCAATCCGTGATCGGATACGGAACAACCGTTTTCAGCAAAGAAATCATGTCTCGCTTTCAATGCGTCTAAATAAGCTGAAAAACTTCCTATAGACGTGTTTGTTACCGCCTCTACTTGATCAATATAAGCATTCAATGCGGTCACATCATCGCTGTTCATAGCTTTGTCTGGACGAAATGCCGGAAGCATCTTGAAGCTCTCCTGTTCTTGTGCAAACTGTTGATGAAAATTCAAGGAATCTATGGGATCATCCGTCGTACACACGACCTCCACATTCATCATTTTCAATAATCCCCGTACGGAATAGCCCGGCGTTGCCAATTTAGCAGCTGTTTCCTCATAAATCTTTTCCGCTGTTCTAGGAGATAGCAAATCCTTGATGCCGAAATACCGCTGAAGCTCTAGGTGCGTCCAGTGATACAAGGGATTACGCAACGTATATGGAACTGTCTCCGCCCATTTCAAAAACTTATCTTTGTCAGAGGCATCTCCTGTAATATATTTTTCGTCCACACCGTTAGCACGCATAGCACGCCATTTATAATGGTCACCATTTAACCATACTTGACTGATGTTTTCAAATTGTGTATCGTTCACAATTTGTTCTGGTATCAAGTGGTTATGGTAATCAATAATCGGCAAACTCTTTGAAAACTGATGATATAACGTTTCTGCCGTTTTGCTATTTAATAAAAAATTGTCGTCTAAAAATGTTTTCATGATCATGATAGTTTTATAGACTAACCCCTCTTTTCCAAGGGATAAAGTCGTCTTGATTTAATTGAACTGCTTTTGGTATAATCTCGCCACTGGCTGCTTTGATACAATATTCGAGAATATCTTCTCCCATTTGCTCAATAGTCTTATCTCCGTCAATGATGGAGCCGGTATTGATATCAATTATATCTCCCATCCGTTGCGCCAACGCATTGTTGGTTGCTACCTTAATAACGGGACAAATAGGATTACCAGTCGGCGTACCTAATCCGGTTGTAAACAAAATTAACGTTGCACCCGAAGCCGTTTTTCCAGTGGTTGCTTCTACATCGTTGCCAGGCGTACACACGAGATTTAGACCGGGCTTTGTGGCTTCCTCCGTATAGTCTAGTACGTCAACGACAGGAGATGTCCCGCCTTTTTTTGCTGCTCCCGTGCTCTTTATCGCATCTGTAATCAAACCGTCCCGAATATTTCCGGGTGATGGATTCATGTGAAACCCAGAACCCACATTTTCCGCTGCCTGGCTGTATGCCCCCATCAATTTAATAAATTTATGTGCTGCTTCAGGCGCTATCGTTCTGTCGATTAAATTTTGTTCGGCGCCACACAATTCCGGGAACTCTGCCAACAACACCTTACCGCCCAATGCGACCAGCAAGTCAGACGTATACCCAACAGCAGGATTGGCCGATATTCCACTAAAGCCATCGCTGCCACCACATTTCACGCCTAAGGTCAATTTGCTCAACGGGGCAGGTTGCCGTTCCAGCTTATTAATTTCGATAAGCCCTGTAAACGTCTTTTGTATAGCTTCTTTAATAAGCTGTTCTTCGCTTTTCGACTGCTGTTGCTCAAAAACATGAATCGGCTTTTTAAAATTTGGATTTCGCTCTTTAATATCCGTCAATAAATCGCTCAATTGCAGATTCTGACAACCGAGACTTAATACCGTGACACCTGCTACATTGGGATGGTCAGCATAAGCGGCCAATAGTTTCCCTAAAACGGCCGCATCCTGCCGAATACCGCCACATCCTCCCTGATGATTTAAGAATTTAATACCATCTACATTCTTAAATACTCGATTCTTCGAATGAGAGGCAACGCTTAACTGCTCAGGTGATAATGTATTGATGTCCTGTCCGGCTTCATACGCGGCCAACAGTTCATGGGTGAAAGCACGGTATTTTCCGGTCACGGAATATCCTAGTTCGTTGTGAAGCGCTTCCTTAATAACATCCAGGTTTCTATTTTCACAGAATACCGTTGGCACAAACAACCAATAATTGGCCGTACCTACTCTACCATCCTCCCGCACATAGCCATTAAAGGTTCTCCCGGAGAATCGGGAAACGTCCGGAGCCTCCCAAGAGTACGCATAAGGTCTAAAGGTGTAAGGATCTGCCGCATGCTTGGTGTTATCGGTATTCATGATTCCACCCTGTGGCACTGTATATTGTGTTTTCCCTACCAATACCCCATACATGTATATCTCATCCCCTTGCTGCATTTCCTGCATAAAAAACTTATGCTTCGCCGGCACATCTTCCTGTAAGGTATAAACAACACCATTAAATTCAATTTGCTCCCCTTTTGACAGATTCTGCAATGCCACCAACACATTATCCTTAGGATGGATTCTTAATATTCTACTTGCCATTCTGCATTTAAGTTTTCAATTGTTTTTAATACGCCATTTGCGTTTATTTCATCCAAATATTGCTTCACTGCCTGTTCAAACTCGGGATACGTCGTCAAATCTTTTCCCCATAAGCTATCATCGTGCAATACATTGTGTACGACCGTCTGCGGGTTCTTCCAATAGTCGAATAGCACAGGCGCGAACTCATCTTGCAAAACGATCTCTTGTCCATCTATTTCCTGCACATATTGCCCGTTTTGCACTTTCGTATTCATAAATTTGATATAGGCAGCGAAACCTAATGCCATATGTAGCGGGGGAACTAAGTTCTTTTTATACCATTTCTCCAACAACGCAATGTTTCGCATGTTCATTTTGGACGTGTAGTTTAAGGCTATACTTTCCCACCGATGTTCTAAGAATGGGTTGCTAAACCGATCAATTACACGGTTGGAAAAATCTTCGGCGTCTTGTATTTCAATATGCTGATCTACGATAGCTTTACTGATTTCATTTTTCATTAGACCCTTGACAAAAGCATTGAAGGAGTCGTTTTGCATGGCTTCCTTCACCGTGATAAAACCACTCCATAAAGCAGCCGCACAACTCAATGTATGTGTTCCATTAAGCAAACGTAATTTGATTTCCTTAAATTTATCAATAGATGGAACAAGCACAACACTGCTGTCCACTTCCGCAAAAGAAAGGATTTGTTTTACCCGCTGCGAACCGGTTTCGATAGCCCATAAACGGAATGGCTCTGCCATAATCATCAGTTGATCTTGGTATCCTAACTCCTGTTCTGTCTGTTGTTGTTCTTCTTTTGGTAAACGGCCAGGTACAATACGATCTACCAAGGTATTACAAAAGTCGTTCGCTTCGTCCAACCATGCCAAAAAATCTTTTTCCAAGTTATTTTGAGCTGCCAGACTGTGTAAGATTTTCTTCAGTTTTGTCGCGTTATCAGAAATCAATTCTGTCGGTAATATAACCAGCCCTTTTGTGGTATCACCCTTGAAGTGGCGATAGCGCTCATAGAGGAAGGCCAACAATTTTCCCGGAAACGACGCGGGAGGGTTGTCTGTTATCTTATCGTTACTCAACACGATCCCTACTTCGGTCGTATTCGAGAATACGATCTGCATTTCAGGATTGTGCGCGGCCTCCAAAATCGTCTCCCAATCTTTCGAAGCAGACAGTACCCGCGAAATCGCATTATTGATGCTGTACCTCACCACTTCCTGTCCTTCTTCTATTCCTTTTATGCATAAGGTATATAACCCTTGCTGCTCTGCAAATTCATCTGTTCCCGATGACGAAGTCGATTTAACGACTAAAACACGACCATTAAATACACCCCCTTTATTTGCTTTATCCACAAAATAATCGGGTAACCCTCTCAACAACACACCTGTGCCAAACTGTAATACGCGTTCCGGCAATTCAAAGGAGCTACCTTGTGGTAACTCAACCTTGCTTACATCTATTTTTTCTATATTCTCTCTTGAAAGTAACATGTTTTTACTTTTTTATCACTTTATTTTCCTTCCACTTGGGATATTCTTTTTCCAACAATTTGATGGGCCAGTTGCCAAACCAAGCATACCCATTTTTTCGTTCATCCGATATTTCCGAAAAATCGTAGGTCACGCTATTATCCCGATCGCCAAATAGGGGCTTATTATTTGCGATATCATAAAACCTCGACCATATGACAGAAGTACTATCGGGTACGAGGTCACGAACGGTTTTCCCCGTTTTCGGATGTTTTGTCTTGTCAAACCGATATCCTTCCAGATCGTGTACTTCGAACCACTGGACAGCTGCTTCTATCGCCCTCTCTATCGCTGGCGTTACAGGCTGTTTCATCAAAAAACGTACAATATTGACCGATTCTGATGTACTTAACGAAACAGGCTCAAACGCTCTTGCCTGTTCGGGTTGAAGCGTTTTTTCATTATATTGTGCCGCCCAAATGGTCAAGGAATCACCCTGTATAATCTGTGTTTTCAATATGCAGTCTATGCCTCTCGTTACCGCATCCACCGCACGTTCTTTTAATCGATCGTCCGCTAGCGCGGCAAAACCCGCTGTTTCTTTCGCTAGGTTATCCAATACCGTCAACACGTTGATCATCGCATTATCGTTGTACGTGATTTGGGCCCGATATAGGGATTTATTGGGATAGTATTGCGGAAAACCTCCGTTTTCATATTGTGCTTCCAACAGGTATTCTATTCCTCGGCGAGCCGCATTTAGATAATCCGTATGCTGTGTTTTAGTATAGGCCTCGATCAAGATATTAATTTCTCGCGTTGTTGCACCATTGTCTATGGTGGCGTGTTTTTCGTCTGTCGCTTTGATTTTCTGAAGCAATTCTTTTGTTAACGGCAAAGCATAGTTAACCGCTTTTTTATCCACCAATTGTTTTCCCCATGCACCATTCGGGAGCTGGTAAACGAGCACCTTCTCTGCTAAGCTATCCTTTTCTTGCGCGAAAGCCAAAAAAGATAATCCGAACAAACAACAAAACAATATGGAAAATCTAGTACATTTCATTTTTTCCTTATTTAGCTTTTCTCAGTAACCACTGTACCAGTTCGTGTGCCGCATCAAAGTTCTGGTATTCCACAGGTAGTTTACGCCCGTCTACATATTCGTTATACAGCCACGGATCGCCAATAGCGAACACAGTTCCTTTACCATATTTTGCGGTCGCGATGATAATATCCCCTTGCTCCTGCACAAGCGGTTTCGCTGGTTTTACCGCATTTATCGTAGAGATTTCTTTCACATAAATCTTTTGGGTCTTTTTGAATATTCCTGTTT
>PJTZ01000163.1_pt1 | contig 36543 bp, 37 predicted proteins | sample 1512131 | NCBI WGS metagenome assembly PJTZ01 (sample SAMN08177679, study PRJNA422409) | Soil metagenome, whole genome shotgun sequencing project. | reverse complement strand
TTTAACTAACTAACCAATTATAAACCTAAATTATGAAGTACAAATATAACGACAATTGCGTGCCTTTCGTTTCTTGTAAGTGTATATTTAACACATATTAACAAGTGTTTCGCCCTATGTTAATAATTCTCTAACAATAGGCACATCCGCCTCCGACCAATCGTAGTTTTTAAGTCAACGTGAGAAGCCCAGATAGCCTGCGCGTGTTCGGCAATAGCTAACGAACCGCCTTTCCATTTCGCGTTTAATTTTATACAGGCGCTACTCATCCTTACAGATGTCGACATCATTAAGCTATCTAGCTAATAGTACAAAGATTAACGCTAAAATTGCAGGGATTCCCTGTTTCAAAAGGATACTTTTTGAGGCCGTGGCTGCACCATAGAGAGCAGCTACAATAACGCAGCTAAGAAAAAACACCCTGATATTGAAGGACCACGCCGGATCTTGGATCAGAAACGACCAGAGAAGCCCGGCCGCAAGGAAACCGTTGTATAGGCCTTGGTTGGCCGCCAGTTTTTTTGTAGGCGTAAAAAGGTGATCCGGTAACGACCCTCCGAAAACCTTTTTTCCGGTAGTTTCCCAGGCAAACATTTCTAACCACATGATGTAGATATGTTCTAAAGCTACTATAGCTGTGAACACGGTTGCGAGTATTTCCATTTTAATCAACTAATTTTCAACGTTATCAAAATCTTTCTGAGCTGCCTGCATTGATGCTATATCCCATGTCGCTCGGCGCTATACAAATGTATATAATAAAATAACAGTATTATCTGGAGGACAGATCAGGGAGATTATTTCTTTCTCATCTTCGTCTTCCTGATATATTTGTAAGTAAGACGCAGCTCAATAGCGAACTGGTGATATTGCTTTATATATAAAGCATAAATTATGTAAAATTGCTTTTTAAAAGAACCAAAATCGACATCTCTGTAGTTTTCCAACCGTTCTGCAAACTTCTGAGGTGCCTTTATTTGCTTCTGGAACCGAACGGCCGTAATATGTGCAGGTATGTGCCAAAGTATTCAATGTTTAAAGGTAAATTGGTTGCTCCCTCAAATTTTCTTATATTTATCGATAATCAATGCCAACTATCTCATGACAAATAAACATTCAGAACAAACTCTTAAGTACTCTATCGTTTATCGTGTAGTTTTGGTTTGTCTGCTCATTAGTTTATTGGCCGTGATATTCTTCTTGCTCATGCCCATATTCGGATATCCAATGTGGGCATTCACAGGCTCCAAGTTTATAGCCATCTTACTTACGGTGCCGTTATATAAGCTTTTCAACTACACCCGTTATGTTTTCCGTTGGCGTGCGGTTCTATATCCAGGTGGAATCGATATTTTTGATCCGAAGAGCGGAAAACTATCTTATAGCTGGGACACAGACTTGGTGAGCATGGGAGATTTCAATTTGAATCTGCTCGTCATCTTTCGTAGAGGCGATAAAAAGCGGGATTATTCTTATAAAATTAGTAAATGGGTAAGCGGGCAACGGTTAATTGTCCAATCCAACATCGTGTATGCTACGAACGGGAAGAACGAAAAACTCAGAATCAGTGAGCAACAGCGGAAAGAGGCGATGGAGGAGACGCAGCAGATCTTTGATGATTTTTTTAAAAAACATAAGTATAATTTGCTCTTTCTAGCATATTGTTTTTCATTGGGCACGGCAGGTCTCGCATGTGTCTATATCCTAATCGATATCGTATATTTTGAAGTATGCACTGCCGCTGTTTTATGTGTGGCGGTAGCACTGCAAATTACGCTTGTCATCCAATATAGGAGTCTATTCACTCGGAAGCCGTTAACGAGGCTTGTGGGTGCAGTATTTGTGTCTGTAACTGCTTTTACGTTCATCATGTTTGATAATGTGCACGCCGAGCGTGAATTATTCTTTTTCCGATGGGGTATCGTGTTCGGCTTAGTCGTTACACTATTTATTATAGGTTTTGTACTGTATCACGATATCCCTATATACTTGAAATACGATTGGATATTATGCTTAGGCGTGTTTATATTATTCAGCCTATACAGTACTTCTGCTTTAAAGCTTGCGAATATGTTTAATACCGGAAAAACTTTGGGATGGGAGCAGGGAACGGCACATTCGGCATCTTCTCTTCGTATTATTATACCCGGAAACGATCCTGATTATATCAAATTTGATAATACTGTTTGGGGAACGAGAGACATGGGGTTGTTCTTTTCAGATGAGATTAATGAAAGTGTGACCGATGCTCGGGTCGAAATACGGGTATTTGAGGGCAGGTTTGGCATACCGTGGTTTTATAAGAATTATCACAAAGATCAGAGCGATAATATAAGGTTAATAAAGTAATTAGAATTCACAATTCACAAAGATAGAAATATTTTCTTCTGACAATTCGGTGTTCGAAAAGCTTTTTGCAGCGATGTTTAGATTCCTTAAGGAGAAGAGGCAGCAGATTACGTTGCTCCGCATAGTTTAGTTTGCCTTAACCCTGTAATTTAAAAGTCCGGCTTTATCTGCAATTAAGTACATAAGTCATTATAAATTCCTGCCCTTGGTTGCTGTCCGTCTTTTTCTCGACCCTTTCGACGAACCCATGTTCATTTTGCCGGTAACTATATTGATAATTCGCATATCCAAAACCAAGGAATTCCCGTATCGATGCGATTGTGTTTTTCGATGGCTTTCCAAAATATCTCTGCAATGGATCGTATTGTTCCTGTAAAACTGGATAGCCATTGTGAAAGATAAACGCTTTTTGAGGCTGTTTCGTGTAAGTGATATTGGTTGTATATATCTGCCGCCCATCGCCATTCATATCCTGATCGATCGTTATCAGATTACCGTCTTCGTAGGTATATAGCAGGATCGTTTCATAAATCTCATTGCGGTCTTCGGTACGAACATGCTTTTTTAACAGATATCCCTGTCCGTCGTACTCGTAGGTTACCGTCCGTTCGGTATCGAAATCATTTTCGACCATAGTAGAACTTACGATCATGTTATCCGAACCGAAAGTATACCGCCGAACATTCCGTTCATTATATTCTTCATTTGTATAGGTTTCCGTTATTCCGGATTCATCATAGTCGTATGCGATAGTATAACTTTCATCATATGTCGTGGCGGCCGTTCTTTTATATCTGATGATTCTTCCTTGACCGTCATACGAAAATTCTTCGTTTGCTGCATCCAAATCAAAAACATGCAGCGCATTGTCCTTGACGACGTGTAATGCGCCGTCCTTTCCTTGGTTCAAGGTAATGTAGTCTACGCGGGTAAAGTTATCAAATGCCATTGTTACCTTGGCGGCGCATACCTTTCCATCGTGTGATAGGATATCATAGCTGCTCTTGCAGTCATATTTGTTACCCTTGTTGGCCTTCAGGTATTTGATGTATTCCTTTTTGCCCAAAGCATTGCAAGCCGGTTGCCAAAGTGTTCAATTTGCTGTTTTAAAGGTGTTTGTGTTTTTTAGGGGGATTTCAGGTTGTACACTGACGGACAGCAGGTGTCCGGTAATGAACAAAAAATCCTGAAGCGGGGAGCTTCAGGATTTTTAACTAACTAACCAATTATAAACCTAAATTATGAAGTACAAATATAACCCAGATGGCTTGGGCGTGTTCGGCAATAACCAGAGAACCATCTGTCCATTTGCAAAACTTTTTAATTAGTGAATTATGAGAAACTATATCCTTCACCTTCGCCTTCTTTATCTTCTACGCTAAAACGCACCGAATAATGCTCTTATGTTACCCCAAAGATTTGTTGTCGAGTATCGTTCGTGTTTGCAGCTTCTTCAGATATTTCAGGAGAAGACAGTAAAGCATATTGCAAATAATCGAGGAAAATGGAAACGAACTCGAGTATGAGGATAATCCATAACAATGTGATGGCATTTTTGGCTCGCTTTGCATTCGGGCGGAGCATACCGCGCGTTTCCGTTGGTTCGGTTAATGTATTGGTCATGATTAGATTGTCTTGAAAATATATTCGTAATTGGATACGAATATAACAAAAAAATCAAAGCCTGCACTTGCAGGCTTTGCTAACTAAACTAAACATCGGGAGATATCTCACGACATGTCCCCCTATTGAAACAAAAATCTAAATTCTTCTACGGATAAGTCGTTTCCACTTTGCTTACTTTCCAACCGTCCTTTCCTTGGTTCAAGGTAATGTAGTCTACGCGGGTGAAGTTATCAAATGCCATTGTTGCCTTGGCGACGCATACCTTTCCATCCTGCGATAGGATCTCATAGCTGCTCTTGCAGTCATATTTGTTACCCTTGTTGGCCTTCAGGTATTTGATATATTCCTTTTTGCCCGCATGGTCGTTGTTGTTCACGTTGCTGTACTGGAAATCGTCTGCAAAAAGGAACTTGTTCAGGTCGATGCTACCTACGGTAACAGCATCCATATAGGAGCCAATTACCATGTCCGATTCCACGTTTTTCAAAGGATTGGCTTTTTCCGAAGCAAAGGAGCTTAGGGATGTAACCATGATCAATGCTGCTGCGATAGTTTTCAATGTCGTTTTCATATCTGTAGTTTTTAATGTGATGTGTATATTATTTTTTCTATTTCTTATTTGATATCTCAAAGGTAGGGTGGAGGGCAGATTTACCGAATAACGATTAGACCAAGCTCCGGCATTTCTCGGTAACTGCGGTAAAAAAATCGGTGAATGCCTATATCTCATTAGGGTATACACCTTTCGTCAGACGAGGTATTTTAAGAACTAATATGTTATTCAATTGTTATAACAAGAAAATTAAGAAATGGCATTACAAGTAATACGAAAAAACATATTTTTTAGACCCGACTCAAAACGGGTTTTGGCGCGCTACTTTAACCTCGGTGCGGAACGCGCGACTAGAATCATATCGCGTATACTGAATTCCACTAAACAGCAAAAAACGGATTTGTTCAATCAATTGCTACGTAACTTTTCAAAGCGTCATCGCAGTATTGTCAGTATTTGGGAAAAGAGTTTTTCTTACACGATGGAGCTTTTGCATGATTCGCCGCTAGCTTCAAAAACATACACATATCAAGATAAGCTACTTATCGGAGCCTATTTCACGATGGAATATTCCATAGAAGCTGCGGCTTTTTTCAATCCGTCTATTGTAGAATCCCCAGATCAGACACAACTTAATGAAGGGGAGAAGCGCGTTATCATTAGCTTTAGAGCCACAGGAGAGGGCCACGTGTCCTCACTTGTCTTCCGGTCGGGTGTAATCGATAATAATATGGACATCCACATGGACGATGTTGGTGTATTGCTTGAAAAACCGAAGTCATTTAAAAACTACCGTTATCAACGGGACGACTTTATGGAGAAGCTGTCACAGATACACGATCCAACGGAGGAGATGGTGTCCATCTTAATGTCAAAATTTACGGAAAGCTTTACCTACGAAGAGTTAAGGCGTTATATCACGGAGATTAAAGAGGAAAATCAGCTGGACGTCGAAAATATGATATTAATGGATCATGTTGCCTGGTTGGCTTCCTCACATTATGAAATTACGTTTTCATTGGATACGGCCATCTCCGAACGTGTGATATTTCCAATTTTGGGTACGGAAAAAAATGGTATTGAAGACGCACGCTTTGTTAGATTTATTTGTGACAAAGGTAAGTGTACCTATTACGCTACATATACGGCGTATGATGGTATTACCATTTTACCGAAGCTGTTGTCGACTAAAGATTTTATCCATTTTAAGATACAACCCATTAACGGTAAGATCGCTAACAAAGGAGCCGCATTATTTCCTCGTCAGGTCAACGGGAAATATGTCTTATTATGCCGGGTAGACGGTGAGAGTAACTATATCGCTTTTTCGGACGATCTCATTAATTGGCACCAAGAAGTGACACTTTTATGCGAACCAACATTGCCATTGGAATACGTGCAGCTTGGAAACTGCGGATCTCCTATAGAGACCAGCAAAGGGTGGTTGGTTCTGACGCATGCCGTCGGGCCTATGCGCGAATACACCATTAGCGCACTTTTGTTGGACCTGGAAGACCCAACGAAAATCGTTGGAAAACTTCAGCGGCCGCTTATCTTTCCAAATACCGAAGAACGGGAAGGATATGTTCCTAATGTGGTGTATTCGTGTGGACAGATCGTGCACAATGGTTACCTAATCATCCCTTACGCTATGTCCGACCATACCTCTACTTATGCTATAGTTAACTTGAATGAATTACTGCAAGAGTTGACAAAAGGATAAATCAATCAAAAGACGTACATAGATATAAAAATGCTTTCCAAAAACTGATGGTGCTCTCTGCCCCTTGGTTTTCATTTATCCCGTATCTTTCCAATCCATCCGAACAGCCTTTGCTCACAGGGTCATAAAGATGCAAGCCGAGATCATTTCCACCAAAAAACCATTGAAACGTCTGTATCATTCGGTTTTTGTAATGCTCATCATCCGTTAAAAGGTATATCTGTTTATATAAAAGCAGCATGGAAGGGATCTCAATAGGTTGCTGGCCAAATTTACTTTTGCCCTCCCGGTATGGATACCAATTCGAATTACCTACGGTAGAAAGATGGCCCGATGAGAAAAGCAGATTGTCTAAGAACAGGGCTGACGCCATACCGATTTTATTTGCTGTTTCGTTTCTGAGAACGGTTGCGGCGCGTAATAAACTTAAAGGCATAACAGCATTATCGTAAGCAATGATTTTTTCGAACCACTGCCAGTCTGCAGTGCTGGCCTCATTAAATTCTTCCTGAAGAAAAGCGGACAACACCGCTATATGATTTAATACACCAGGATCTATTGCACTATGTTTTTCGTAATAGTGGAGTAATCCTAATAAACAATAGGCTACAGCCCTGTTAGAACGGAGTTGCAGGCAATTTGGAAGCGCTTTCAGAAAAATTTCCTGTGCCAACGGCGCAAATTCGCTATGAGGATCGATTTTTAAAAAAAAACCCAATGCCCATATAGTGCGCCCATAGCTATCTTCCGAACCTACTTTATCCAAAAACTTATTGTCGAAAGAAAGAAAATTGCGGAATTGGCCATTCTCCAACTGCATGTATAGCATATAGGCCAGATAAGTGTTAATCGATTCCCGTAACGCCGCAGTCGGCTGTTGCTGATAAGCCATTGTGACGAGGATAAGTGCCCGTGCATTGTCGTCCAGACAATATCCATGATGATAATTTGGAATGGTATATTTAGCATGCTGTATGATTCCCACCTGATTTGTCAGCCGTTGTATATGAGAGAGATCAAGTTGCGGAAGGGCAGGGATAAGTTCTTTTAATAACGACCAGTCCCATACTGGATGATTCGGTGTTGCAAATTCAGTTAGATAGCCTTTTTGTTGCATAATGTACAATGATTAGTATCAGTAAGATAATTTCTTTTGCGTAGTCGTCAACATTGCCGAAAGTTTTTCAGGAAGATCGGAAAAAGTGACACTGGGCTGCGTTTTTGTCTGTTTATCCAATATTTCTTGCAACAGCACCAATTGTCGGAAACCAATAGTGCTCCAGCTCATTTTTTTTCCATATTGAGCAGCATTTTTTCTGTAAAAGCGTAACAAGTCCGGGTTGTCCAGTAACTGGTTGATAATTTTTGAGAGTCCTTGCGAATCTCTGAAATCGAATAAAAGTCCGCGTTTGTGAGCCAACAGATCTTTAGCATACCAATAAGGAGTTGATATTACGGCTGCACCCGCTCCCAAAGCAAACGACAACGTGCCACTGCTAATCTGTTGTTCATTGGGATAGGGAGTTACATAGATATCGCACGCGCTTAAATACTGTACCAACAGATCTTCCGAAGCGAAGCAATTGATGAAGTTTATTTTACTTCCGATACCCAATTCTTCAGCCTTTTGTTGTAATTGCTCGCGATAGCTTTCCCCTGATTCTTTAAGTACATTCGGATGGGTCGTTCCCAAGATAATATATTGGAAATCTTGGTCTTTCACGTGCGAAACCGCTTCAATAGCTGTTTCAAATCCTTTGTTTTTTCCGAGAAAGCCGAAACTCAACATGATTTTTTTATCTGTGAGTCCCAGTGCCCGTTTTGCTTTTTCCTGTTGGTAATCAAATGTCGGCACACCATGTGGAATATGTGCGATTTTATCGCCTGGAATCTCATAGATTTGCTTCAACATTTTAATTGCATATTGTGTCATGACGGTGATTTGCTGGCTCACGCGAGCAAGTTGCTGCAAAGTCTTTTTCTCTTCTTTACTGGGTTCTTTTAATACCGTATGAAAGTTGCAGACGATAGGGATATCGAGTTGCTGCGCCAGCATGAGAATATGGCTTCCGGCTTCTCCACCAAAGATGCCATATTCGTGTTGTATAATGCAGATATCAAACGTATTGTTGATGAATCGCGCTGCTTCTATATAACTATTTAATTGATCACGTAGGATAACATGCTTAACTTCCGAAGGAAAAGAATATTCACTGCCATCTGCTATACTAACAACAGAAGGATAACAGGCTCCAGTCTGTAGCAAAGATTTATAGGTATCATGTGTAAAAGTGGCGATGCCACACTGTCTAGGAGGATACGTTCCGATTATGGCTATTTTCATTATTTCCAGTCGATTTATGAGGTAATATTCTATAAATATAGAACAGGTGTTTTGTTAAATATGTTCTTGTAAAACAGATAATAACAAACAAATGCCGTATAAATACATGTAATTACGTATAAGTCCTAAAAAAAACGCCTATGAAAAAAAATCCTGAAGCGGGGAGCTTCAGGATTTTTAACTAACTAACCAATTATAAACCTAAATTATGAAGTACAAATATAACAACAATTAGCGTACCATTTGCATTACTTAGTGTAGGTTTAACACATATTAACAAATGGATGACTTTTATACCATGCAAATACTTTGGCGTCGATTTTGATGTGAAACTAATCGAAAGGAGAAGCACAACTCATCCCAGTTAAATGAAAGCGTTATAAGCAATATAAAACCTGATGAAAATAAACCATACTCTAGCACCATTAATTTTGTCTGCACTGTTTACATTTTCATGCCACAACGGAACTACTGAAAATAATATCGGAAGGATAGATTTTGAACAAGAATGGCTACAAGAATTAGACGGAGAATGGGCTGTTCAAAATGACTGGCGCGATAGCACATTGACCTTCAGCAACACCAAAAATAAAAATTTTAAACAGGAAATTTTTCCGGCTTACAATACAATAACATTCACCCATAAGAATAATACAATAGAAGTGAAAACTTATGGCGAATTTGGCTGTGGCGTAGGGGCTATTCAAAATTTGGCAATAAGCAACTCAAAATGGAATTTGAAAAAGGGTGTATTGAACCTGAAATTTGATTACAGTGATTATTCCGGCCAACATCACCTGGAAAACGCGTACAGCATAGAAAGAACAGAAAACCAACTGATATTAAAAAAGGTAGACAGCATTCATTTAGACACGAACAAAGAGATTTCCAATGCTCAAACAGATTTGTTAGCAACACTTCCTGTACGGGATTTTCCTATTACCGACAGTACAAACTTCGACAATTTTAAAACATCCGGGATGCCTGATAAGGGTTTTCTAAAGCGGATCAATTTCAAAACCAAACATACAGACGCAAAAAGATTCAGGCTAAACTATAAAATCCCTTACGCTGAAAACTTTACTTCAATTGTGGTTGCTTATCAAAGTGGCGACCACGAGCTATTTGCATTATTGATTACGCTAAATAAAGAAAGCGAAATAATCGACATGCTGGAAATTGCTTATGATGAAATTGCTGAATCCGCATTCAGGAAAACGAGTAAAATTGAAAAAGACAAAATAGTGGTGACAAGCTGGAATTGGATGGGCGATGAACCTGTTGCTGAAACCGAAACGTACATTTTACAAAACGACGGTAGGTTTAGACTTCTCTAAAGAAAAAGTCGATTAATTGTTTAAGATGGTAACACTATATTCGATTAGTTGATCACTTTTTAAATTTATCTCTGGCTGCCACGTGTGCTCTCCGACTGTTTGACCATGCGAATAGATAAAGGAAGCTTTTAAGGCTATGAATAATCTTCTATTAGCCCCTGCTCACGAGCCATCGCTTTTCCTTTTTTTGCAGATTCATCAATTATTCGCATTAGATAATCTATAGCATGACTTGTTTCTTCTTTAGGTATTACAACAGGTTTGGGAGAAATATTCCTAGGAAATGTTATCACATCTTTTAATTCCGGAAATACGAACTCAAAATCTTCCTTGCTCATCCGATTGTAATCAATAAAAGTCCAATCCTCTGTACCCGGCTCCTTAGTTGCCATTAACGTCGTGACATTCAACATTTTTTTATCAACATCAGGTATACTCATTACCAATAATTGAGGGATAAAAGAGAATTTAATTTCATTTCCCTCAAAAATACCCATCTCTTTGTAGTTGATAACTGTGTCTATTTTGATGCCCTGTTTATCCAAAGACAGATATAATTCTGTAATCATTTTTAAAGCAGCTTCTTTCCCACCCATTATGTTGATCAATCGTGGACTAGTGGTAATCAAAACGTCTTGCACATTCCCTGATAACGAAGCTGCGGTAGCTTTTTCCAGCGCAGCGTTAAGTTCGACGTCCTCCTGAGCAGTAGCATTATGCACGGTGATAAGAGAAGCTATAATAAATATTAAAAATTTTCTCACGTTATACAGTTCTTATTTTATAGTTGCTTTTTTATCGAATAGCTCTTGCGTCCTCAGCAAACTTACTGAAATGTCGAAGTAGACTTCTTTCGATTGTAAATATTGCGTTGGCTCGATTTCGAAGTAGTCACATAAGCCAGATTGGCTAACGAGTCGTCTTGAATATATTTTTTCTACATCAAAATAAGTATGCAGCATATTATATTCATCAGAAACATAGATGACTTTCAGCGCTGTCTCGCATGATCGTCCATCGCCGCTGGTGGCTATTACCCTTCGGATTGCGCGATACCTATTCTGATATTTTCGCCACTCAGCCTCTGGACTTCCAGTTTCAAACAGCGCATACCCCATAAAGTCATTTGCTTTCAGACTGACAGGGTTGACCCTTAGTATCTTTTCGCATTCCACGATTAGTTTCTCAAAGTTCTCGGATTCCATAAGCTTAGTCAATATTGCTTCATCGGGCTGGTTATTTAAATATGCGTCCTGATAGGCGAAGCCGTAGTATATGTGCATATAGTCTTCGGTCGTTAGGGTGCTATCAAAAGCGTTGAATCTCTCCAATAGCGCCGGATAGTAGAACGCTGAGTTTTTGTTCTGAATATTCTGTTTGATAATAGAATAGTCAACCAACAAATCTTCCTGTCCCAAAAGAAATTTCGTTGTGAAAAGTAATATGACTGTTCCGATGAGTCTAACCATTCTCTTTAATTTCATGCATTGATTAAAATTTCTTGTTGTTTCGTTTACGCTTCCATTCCATAGACCTTTGAAAGGTCATTTTCATTTTTGACAGCTGATCTGGCTTCCTGCTTATACCGCTTCGTTCGTAGTTTAGTGTATTTTTCTTTGTTAATTAATCGATCGATAACGGCCTAATCAAAGTGTTTTTCCCAGTTGTGTAGCGAAGCTTTCGTCGATTGATACATTAGGTTTATTAGTTTTAGTTTACTATAATCAGTTTATCCTCGTAATTATTATAGATTGGAACTAAAATAATAATTTTTTTAGACAATTTAATATCTATTATGAACTGCTTCACCTTATATGTAATAGCTCTCTAATAATTAGCTTCTGTCCCAGTCAATGGGGTTTAATTAGATATAAGGGTTGCTAATTCAATCACAATAGGCACATCCGCTTCTGCAGTCAAGGTCCGAGCAGAAAACTTGCTGGAGTGCGTCTCCCTCCCGAATGCTTTTCTAGGATCGTCGAATAGTAAACTCGTGGAGCCGAGTCATCCTGCTTCTAGGCATACATCGGAGATTGTCAAAAGCCTTTCGAAATTCATATAACAGTTAATTTAGTTCGTGCGAAATTAAAGCTTTTAAACCAACATTTGTTAACACCTCAAAAAAAAAGCAAAGCCTGCAAGTGCAGGCTTTGCTAACTAAACTAAACAAAAATCTAAAATTCTTCTATGGATAAGTCGTTTCCACTTTGCTTACTTTCCAACCGTCCTTTCCCTGGTTCAAGGTAATGTAATCTACGCGGGTGAAGTTATCAAATGCCATTGTTGCTTTCGCTACGCATACCTTTCCGTCCTGCGATAGGATCTCGTAGCTGCTCTTGCAGTCGTATTTGTTACCCTTGTTGGCATTCAGGTATTTGATGTATTCCTTTTTGCCCGCATGGTCGTTGTTGTTCACGTTGCTGTACTGGAAATCATCTGCAAAAAGGAACTTGTTCAGGTCGATGCTACCCACTGTAACAGCATCCATATAGGAGCCGATTACCATACTCGATTCCACGTTTTTCAAAGGATTGGCTTTTTCCGAAGCAAAGGAGCTTAGGGATGTTACCATGATCAATGCTGCTGCGATAGTTTTTAATGTCGTTTTCATGTCTGTAGTTTTTAATGTTTTATATTTAATGTCTATTATTTCTTATTTGATACTTCAAAGGTATAGCGGTGTGCACATTTACCGAATAACGATTAGACCAAGCTCCCGCATTTCTCGGTAACTGCGGTAAAAAAATCGGTGAACGATAAATGCATCGGTGGCCGATAGCCGTTTTTAAACGTTTATAAACGACTATAAGCGTTTGTTTACCGGCTTTCAGGGGTGCTACTACCTAAGTTTGCTTCGCAATTATCAGAATTATGTACATTAAAATTTACTTATTATGAAGCAACAGGCAACACCTGTATTTATCGATCCGACGACCGACTTCGGTTTTAAGCGTATATTCGGAACCGAGGCGAACAAGGATTTATTGATCTCCTTTCTCAACGAGCTATTCCAGGGACGGAAGGTCATCGAGAACCTATATTACAACAAAAACGAACATGTAGGGGATACCGATGAGGTCGGTACGGTCATTTTTGACCTGACGTGTACGGCCAGCGACGGCGAACAGTTCATTATCGAGGTACAGCGGACTCCGCAGACGAATCTAAAAAAACGTATGCTATACTACGGGAGCAAACTGATCGCAGACCAGGCGCCCAAAGGGAACAGAAGAGGATGGGGCTATACGATCAGTGAGGTCTATGTGATTGTGCTGATGGATGGCTTTCCCATGCCCGATAGCAGTGGCAGCACTGAGTATCTCCATGACATTTGTCTATGCAACAGAGATTCAGGCGAAGTTTTTTACGAGCATCTTGGGTTTATTTACATAGAATTGGTTAATTTTACCAAAGGCGAACAGGAACTGACGGTTGATCTGGACAGGTGGCTGCATGTTTTGAAAAACATGTCCAAAATGGATAAGCTGCCGGCCTATCTCCGTAAGCCGGTATTCGAAAAGCTTTTTGCTATTGCAGCATACAGTAAACTTAATAAGGAGGAACGTAATATGTACGATGCAAGTTTAAAGAATAAATGGGATGCGGAGTCGATCCGCCAGACAGCCATTTTGGAAAAGGAGCAGGCGAGAGCAAAGGGCCTTGAAGAAGGTCGTGAAGAAGGTTTGGAAGAAGGTAAGCACCAGAAAGCCCTTGCTATTGCTTTAAAACTGAAAAAGATGAATATAGCTTTGGAAGATATCGTCCAAGCTACCGGTTTATCGGCTGAAGAAATAGAAGAACTGAAATAATAACAAAAAATCCTGAAGCGGGGAGCTTCAGGATTTTTACTAACTAACCAATTATTAACCTAAATTATGAATCACTGAAATACTATCAATTCGTGTGCCTTTCTTATCTTATAACAGTATTTTAACGTATCTTAACAAGTGTGTCCCTTCCATTAGGTAATAATTCTCTAACAATCGGCACATCCGCTTTCCGTTCAGTCGTAGTCTTGTAAATCTGACGCGGAACTTTCTACATAAGTCATTTTAATATAACCAGAATTGACCAGAAATACTACTTTTACAATATGTATCGAATCCTCCTATTGTTAGCATGTACGTATCTTGTTCCGTTTCACTATGGTATAGGGCAATCTGCAGATAGCATATTGTATAAACAATATCAAATCGATAAGCAGCTTTTCCGTGATTTTGAAGCGCAACATCGCGGATTTGTTAATGCCGCCAACACTAAGTTGTCCTACCTTTCTTGGGGCGATTCCAAAAATAAAGCATTTGTATGGCTGCCCGGTAGCTTGTTGTCAGCCTATGATTTTGAACCCTTTGCTGCAAGCCTGGTAAAGGATGGATACTTTGTGATTTCGGTAGATCATTACGGCCACGGGCTGGCGTCCATACCAGAAGAAGACCTTAACTTTTCCCATTTTGCGGAGGATCTATCCGTATTATTAGATACAATGGAAATTGGAAAAGCTGTAATAGCCGGTTTTTCCCGTGGAGGTTATCTAGCTACCGAATTCTACAAGTGCTATCCAGAAAGAGTAAGCGCTATCATTCTAGAAGACGGAGGATCTGTTGCATTCAACTCCGCATTCCTAAAGATGCCACCAGCACAATTAGTGTCATTTCTCCAGTCGGTCAGCGTGCCGGAGAATATCCACAAACGCTATTTCGATATCTATGATTCAGAATTTGAGGTCTACCGGAATTTCTATGATAAAGAGATAGGGGGGAGTCAGTTTCAAAATTTAGGTTTTATCCGCAGCTTTAACGGCAAATGGATAGGATACCATGGGCTTAATGAATATATGTATGCACAAGATAGTTGTCACTATTCAAGACTTCTCTTTCAACCCGAAACTGTTAGTAAGTATGCGGCTTCTATCGTGCTTCAGCAACCCAAAGAGATTTATCAAAGACTTGACGTCTCGATGTTGATTTTAGATGCTGTAGGGACGCCTGATTTATTTGAAAACGCCATTGAGAATAAGCAGCTGGCAGACCTGTTCCCGCACTTAATAACCTATCGGGCGTTCGACTGTGCAGACCATAATATTCATTATATATGTCCTGAGGAGTTTCTTGAAACGATTAAAAAATTTTTATATAAACATACGAATCCTGAAACTCGGTTTTAACAACTCGGTGCCTTCAAGGACTCGAAATAAGCGTTGACTGTCGGACGGCATTACATTAGCCCCGTATAGATTGAAACAATGATTGCGACTACGATCAAAACCTAGCTGATTAATGTTTAGGTAATTATCTGATACAGCTCATTTCCTTCTTTGGCTTAATCACGATTATAAGTTAACTCATCATTAGCTTCCAGTGCAAATGTATCGGTGAGATACTCCAGTTCCTCAGCTAGGAACGTAGTTAAGACGGATCGAATTTTACCTATTTCATAATCTTGAGGTTCAATCGAAGTTATCAGCTGTTTGTCATCAGTTTCGAAAAAGCGAATATCCACTTCTTCACGTTTATTGTTGATCGTGTAAATTTCCAATCTATTTTTTTCAATAACTGTATTAAAATATAAATACCGTGTCTCGTAAAAGCCCACTGACCATTCTTCGTTTTTAAACTTCGGGCATACTTTAAATGCGAATTCATCCGGTAAATTTCTTTCAAATTCATAGATGTCATCTAAATCTTCGTCTTCTAGGAAAAAGACCAAATACGGAGAGCGTAGAGCCTTCTTTATTTCCTTTTGAACAGTATAGAAATCTTTGTTATAAAAAGGAGCAAAAGCAATCCTGAATTCTGATTGCTTATGGCAGACGTCTTGTAACTCTATGGCGCATTCATAAATCCATTTATTGGCTTCCCCCTCGATTTTGGTTATTAAATAGAGGTCAGCTCCCCAACCTATTTCCTCTTAAACAAAATTTATCGGATTGCTATCTGTTGAAGAAATCGTCTACTTGATTTATCTAGATTCATCTTTGTTTTTTACTTCTGAAATTATCGGGCTACTATATGTTAGGACGCTAACACAATCGTTTACGCCTAATACGATATACTCTTTTGGTCTGTTATCATCTATATATCCCAATACAAATCCGCCGCGTGTCTTTTCCAAGTCAAACCATCCATTTTCTAAAACTTCCCACACCCATCCTTGGGGTCTTTTTTTGTTCCAGAATTCTAATATATTTCCTTCGTCAAGCACTCTAAAGCCAACGATGTTTTCGAATTTAAGATTAACTGTTTCATCGTTTAATTGGTAAAAAAAAGCGTCTATAGACAACGTTATTATATCATATTCTATTTTTATGATTTCAGGTAGGCTGTGTATGAACGGTAACTCTTCTATTCCTATAGAGACTGCATCTTTCATCCTTTTTCTTTAACTAATATCAGTCAACTTTACTATCTCCCCATCCTGTGAAAACTCGAAAAGGGATTTGCCCTTTAGCTTTATTTCATCTCCTTTTTTTATTCCATTCGGAAAATCCATAGCCGCAACAGCTTCATAATCAATGTCGATTTCCACCCTATTTCCCATATCTTTAACGTCTAGAATGGTTTGTTTTCTTGTTGAAAAATACGATAGTGCTGTTATCGCCTGTTCTTTAAAAGCGTCTTTACCTTGTACGGAAAGAGTAACTTCGTTATTGCTTATATTTTCAAATAATATTTCGTCAGACAAGTTCTCAACCATCTTGTTTACATTCTTGTCGTTGTAGGCGTTGATATAGTCTTGGATAATCTCTTTTTTCATCTACTGAATTGAAATTTTGATTAATTTATGCATTTTTCTTTAATCTTTGTCATCATTATATAAGATGTCTACTAAAGGATAAGTTGTTGTCATTTCGTTGTTTATTTTTCCATTCTCATCCTTCGAGTTTATAGAAACTTTGCTATAGGTGCTTCTCGCTAACGAAGACCTAATCTTACGCTTCGTAAAGTCTCTCAATCTTCCTGTAGTATCGCATTTAGATATTGCGGTGGATTGTCCTGCAAAACGAGCCTGCTCAGGGAATCCAAATGAAAAATATCTTTTGTACCTGGCCCCGGAGGAGCCACATAGTAGGTTCCGGTATGGTTCCAATTTCTGGGTACAAAAGGGTTTTCGTTGGTTTTTACTTTAACTAAGCCTGTCTTTTCTAGCCGGAACACACCAGATGTCATCTTGCTTGCCTCTATATCATACTTTGCGATATCAGGCCTAGTTTCCAACATTTTTTGTCGGCTCACGCTGTCGTGATCTAGGCGTTGCTGTCCTTTACGGCCTAAAATCTTTCCATATGTTTTTGTGATGTGCATTTTTTATACACAAACCATATTCCAACAAGGAGTATTGTACCGATTATTATGAATTTTATTCGTGGCATTTTATCTGTTCATGTATGCAAGCTCCCAATCTTCGCTTCCAAAAAGGAAACAGAAACTTTATAGCTCCGAATCTTTTCTTTATTGGATTATCCTTCATAATCAATTCTATCGGTTTCGATAATCAAGTTAGTAGAAATTTTTCTTAACACCAAATAGATTTCTATTTCATCATAATTCATCAGCCGTGTATTACGTTTTATTCTGATAAGCCGTTTACAACAGAAAAAATCATGGTTTTATTGACTAGGCCTAAACTATTCCGAGATCGGCATATATTTATTATCTTTCAGCGAGAGATACAGATATATGAAAGTAGTAGAAGTCGTAGCAGCAGTGATAGAAAACAATGGCGAGATATTCTGTGCGCAACGGAATGATAATAAGTTGGATTATTTGGCCTATAAATATGAGTTTCCGGGTGGCAAGGTCGAAGTAGGCGAGACACAGGAGGAGGCCTTATTGCGAGAAATTAAAGAAGAACTTAACTACGCCATTTCCATAGATAGATTTTTATTAACTGTTGATCACCAATACCCAGATTTTAGGTTAATTATGCATGCGTATGCCTGTACCGCAGGTGATCGCGATTATAAATTAAATGAACATGCCAAAGGTGTTTGGTTAAAAGATGCTGAATTACCCACGCTTGATTGGGCAGCCGCCGACGTTCCTATTGTAAACTATATAGTTCATAAATAATGTTGTAGAATCTTTTATTTTAAGTTTATTGCTTGAAGGGGAAGATATAAAGTGTTCTATAGTCGATCTAAAATCTCGATTTAGAGAAAGGTTCAAATTTGAGTTGGATGATAATACTATTCATTCTGCTGTACGCAATATGAATTTTAATTTTCAATTCGCCAGAGAAGACACGAACAACAAAACATGGCGTAATACCCGTATCTTAAAAAATCCTAAATTGTATGATGTGATCGAGATGGATATGTACCACTTGTGGTTGTCATCAGATTTTTCAAAAGAATTATTAAATCATGAAATATTCCGTGCATATTTTCAGGATAACGTTGCGTACGCCATTCTTAAATATGAGCAGCTACTACAGGCTGGAAACTACCAAGTCCAACATGGCTTTATTTTATATGAAAAATACAGTCGCAAAAATGTATTTCGTATCCTTAATTGGGAAGAAAACCCCGTAGCACAAAATGTAGGGGGTTATATGATCAGTAAAGATCAAAAGGGTTGTGCCATTTTTGTTAATTATGACAACGGATGACATATCGGATACCACGAAATATGAAGATGAGTTTGTGGATCAGCATACATTCAAATGGTATTCCAAATCCAAAAGGAAACTAAATAGTCCGGATGTTGTCACTATCCAGTCGCAGGCTGAAAATAATATTCTTCTCCCTCTTTTTGTAAAAAAGAGTAATGATGAAGGACTAGACTTTTACTTCATGGGGATGTTGACATCGAATCCAAACTCTTTCGTCCAAGAAACTATGGGAGGGGAGAAGCCAGTTTCCGTAGTGAAATGCGAATTTACTATGAATACCCCAATAGAAGAAAGTTTGTATCGATACATTACTGAAACTAAAACCGTATAGTTATTTGCTCGTCATCGATATTGCCATATATCGAGGCGCTATCAATACAAAAATTCAAACCCGTTATTGAAAGCAATAGTTACTAATGGATTAATCACATCGTAAAATTTCTCTTTGGATAATCCTTGTTGTAAATCTGTGCCAATATAAAAGTAATCTTCTAGGAGCTTTTCATTTGGTCTGTCTGTCAAATAGGCTTGTAATGCTAGTTCCTGCAAATTATAGAATGAGTCAAAGTATTTTTCCAACGGAGGAAGCTTGTTGCTTTTACTCATATTAAAGCTATTGTCCGAAGGAATAAGGTTCCATATCTGATCGTGTGATACAAAACTATAAGGCACAAAATGTTCGACGTGGTATTTTCCTTTGAGCAACTCTTTTCCCGTGTAGATACAACGAAGAGGGCCATTCTTATCAATTACATAATCCCAAAATTCGCGTTGTTTCGTCAAAGCGTTCCGCTTAGCAGGCTTAATCAACTTATTTGGGATATCTGGCACATTGGGGTTTCTAGTCTGCAAGAATAGTGACAGATTCCAGTAGACGTAATTTCGTATAATGCGTATATGCGTTTTTAAGTAGTCAAACCACTGTTCCGGGATGATGATCTTTTCTTTGTAAAGTTGGTAGATAGGTTGCTTATCTCCGTTTTGAGAAAGCAAATAGATTTCTCTCTTGCCTTTGCCCGGATACCAAGGGCTTAGAAACCGATGTGGTACTTGATTGTCAAAGTGAGATAATAGCTTACGCGTCTCTTGATTATTTGATTTTACTAATCTATTTTGTATCGTTGCCCTTTGCGCATCAATCGTAATACCCTCGATACTTTTAAGTTGCCGTACGGTACTCTGTATCGAATCTTGTTGTCCAAATGATACTTGAAAATAATTAACCGTATACCACGCGTTTGAAAGCATGCTTGCAAATAGCTGCTTCTTGCTGACCTCTCTTTGTTGGTTTTGTACGGCATCCAATATGGATAACAACCAATAGAATTTATAAGTAGCCGAGGTGCTGTTGAAGCACGCGGCTAGGTGGCTGACGGGGAGTGTTATAGGAGCTGTTGGAAAGATATTCATTGAAGAAAAATATAATGAAAATCTACTTCATTGTGTTTCTTTACCCTAAAAATAGAGAATTTGTTGATATAGTAATATATTTTAAATTAATTATTTTGTTATTTTCGTGAAGTTAATAGACGTTATTATGTCAAACCTAATTTGAAAAAGCTTTGTCTGTAAAATCTGAACAATATAAACTTGCACATGTTTATGCAGTAGAGGTGATTTATGAAATAACCGATAGTGCTAATTTGCCTTTAGTCGTTGGAGGGGTTGACACAAATACTAGCGAGCGTTCTGAATATGCTGTGAAATTGAATGCTTCTGAGCGGATGACTGTTCAAGCAAGGATGTTTGAATTGATCGCTGCTTTTATGGCAATAGAATTGGAGTTATATGTCGTTGAGCCGGTTATTGTGGAGATTAGTGAAGAGTTTATAGATATGGTGAAAGGTCAAGATTATTTTCTCAAGTGTAGCAAGAGTTTGGGATATAATTATGGATCGAGCTTCATTAAGGGGTTATTAATACTAGATAATAAAATTCTATTGACAGCTAAACAGAAGGAGCAAGCACAAGAAATTTTGGCATTCGATATGCTAATAGGTAATGTGGATCGGAACGAGGAAAAGCCAAATATGATCACCGATGGCGATAGATTAGTCTTGTTGGATCATGAGTTGGCGTTTAGTTTTGTTAGAGTTCTTTCTTTTTTAAGGAACAGTGAACCCTGGAGCTTTAATGAAGAAGATAAAAGTATATTTTTAAAACATTGTTTGTATACGAGAGTCAAAGGTCATATAAATAGGCTTGATGAATTCTGTGAAAAAATGACTAGATTTGATGCCAGCTTTTGGGAGAGTGTCAAATCAAATATTCCAGAGGAGTGGTATAGTCAGGAAGAATTCGAAAGCATTCGGGGGCACGTTGATTTAATGGTGGCAAATCGACATGATTTTATCCAAAACGTCAAATTATTGTTGTCATGAAGAAGTTTCAATATCAAATTTTACAATTTTGCCCAGACAAGGTGACGGGTGAGTTTTTGAATGTTGGAATCGTAGTATTTGATCCACAGGGACGAGAGTTGGTATTTAGAATTTTAAATAAGGTTGGTGCCATTGGCCAGCTATTTAATCGAACAAATACCCGTTACTTGCTTAAGCAGCTCAATACAATACATAGGAGCTTGGATAAAATAAGGAGATCTCTTGCCGAAGATAAGTTTCAGTTTGCTAAATATACTTCTGTAGATGAGTTGACCCGGCAAGCTTTTGTAAGAGATGATAGTGCTTTATTTTTTTCTGAAGTATGCCATAGCTTGGATATCTCGATAACCCATTTGGCTAATTATCTAGGTGATAGGATGTTGACAATCGGGGAGGCAGAGGTTGATCGTGATATCAAATCCGACAAAGAAGTCTGGACTAAGATGTTCAAGCAGTATTTTGACAAACTGAATGTTTCCACATATTTAACACCTCGAACTATCAAAACGAAATATGATGAGATTTCTTTCGAACATACTTGGAAAAATGGATATGTCAACTTTTTTGAAGCAGTTAATTTTGATTTGCAAAAAGATGATACTATCAAAAACAAAGTACGTCGCTGGGCCGGGCAAATTGATGAACTAAAAACGGCCGAGGAAAATCTTAACCTTTATCTATTGGCAAATATGCCGGTTGAAAATGCCCAAATGCAGGATTATATATCTTCATTTCTAACTGATAAATCATCTTCACTTGTTCGGGTAGAGATTATAACCCCTAGTGAGGCGGATCAGTTGGTTGTATCAATAAAAGATAAGATTTTTAACCACAATTAGATGGTTCACTTTGAGCTTAAGATAGTACACTCCCTCCCGCCCATCTTAGAAAGGGGCTAGCTTTAGATAACTCTGAATTTATGTTTTTATCTGTATAAGTCATAATTTAAAAATTCTCTTCTTCGGCTTCAATTTTCAGCACTTTATTTTCTTTGATCGTTCTGTCCTCTCTATCCTTCCCATTCACTTTTCTTTTCCTTCTACAAATAAGAACTCGATCATCCTTAAATAGGATACCGCTAACAACTTTAACTATACCCATGAGATTCTCGATGATATTTAAGGTTCTTCTTATTTAATTTATGATTCCGCTTTAAAAAAAGTTTACCCGAAACCGCTCCAATTAATTCTAAATTATCTTTTATTGAAAAACTTCCTTTATCAAACATTACATGATGATTTGGGCACAAACAAAGTAAATTATCAGAGCTGTCATGACCATTATGAGGTCTGCCCAGAGGTCTTATATGTGCTCCCTCTGCGTAGCTACCTATTTTGGTCGGTAATTCAAACTGACAGATTTGACATTTGAATTTATATAACTTCTTAATTTCAATAGCCATTTCTGTATCGCGAATTATTCTTACGACGGTACCTTCTTTTCGTTTTGTGTGCTCATGTGAAATTTTGAGCTCAATTTCTTCTGGTGTTTTTCTGGCAGGATTACTTCCGGTATAAACAAGTTTAAATCTACATATTTTAAAACCACTTTTTCCTGTTTCTTCCCATGAGTCGACTATACTATATAGCCCAGCGTATATATATCCTGTTTTAGGTGAGTAATCTGATTTATGTTTATGTCCTCTAATAACTCGAACAGGACGACCCTCATTTTGACTCTTTAATAATCCAGCATTTTGTTTGGTCCACATTTGGTCTTTGATCTGTTTTCGTGCCACGTTTCCCCCAGCGCCAGTATAAATGATCTCATCGCCATGATCTTCATCATCTTCATATCCGCCAGACAATACAATTGCGGCTACACCCTCACTCGCACCACCATCTATCCCAGAGCCCCATTGTCTATGAAAACTTGAGGGCATCATTTCTTTTCTATCCTTGAACCAATGTCCTTCAGGGATACCTGGAATCTCACCGAAAATTATACGTCTTGCCATTATTTTTGTTTGTTTACTTCTCCAACCAATCTGTTTCCACAGTATCTTTTGCTTTCTCCAGAATTACTTCCATCACCCAACATTCCCCCTCTGCCTCGCCCTCACATCCCCATTCTTGCCAATCGCCCAATAAAGGAGCAACCCCAGAAGATTACCGAATACTATAATCAGTATCCAAAGTGAGCGTTTGTAAGTGGTTAAATTTTTATTTGTTGCGGTATGATACATTGTATAAATGAATAGAATCATTAAGGGAAGGGCGATAAATGCCATTTCTGTAGTGCCGATATTCAAAAAAAGTAAGTTCATATTCTTGTGTTAGTTAGCGGTTAATTTGATTAAAAGTTTCAGTTACCTACTGTTTCAGGCTGCTCTCTTATGGCCATTTAAAATCACGTGCTTTTTGACTTTCAGGATCGAACCATTCTTCCGCAATTTCACGATAAATAGGGTTGCCGTTTTTGTCATTCCTTACAAAAATCATATCACCGACGGGTGCACCATGTAAATACCTTAATCTTCCATGAGCATCAAATTTCACTTTTCCGTCTCCAAATAGCTTATCGATCTTGGAGAAATATTTGATATTGTCGCTGTCAATTCTGATTTTTTCCATCATTATTGGTTATTTTTAGAGTTCTCCAACCAATCATCTCCCACCATTTTCTTTAACGTACTCCGTTCATCACAAAAGTGGAGTGGGGCTGGGTTATCTCTTTCTTCTCATTCTCCTTTTAATAATCGTTGGCTATATCTTTTTCACCCGTTTAATTTTGATATGACCAAAAACAGCTTTAAATAAAGTTCCAGCTTTTAGCTTTTTAACCTTTTCCAATAGAATCAATTCTGATGCTGAAATAACCACAGTTGATTTTGATAAAATTTCCTTAAGTCTATCAATATCTATATCGGTTAGATATGCAATTTCTTCCAATGAGGTGTAATCCTTCGGAAGCGGTAAAAGAATATTCTCAATGATAGACCTTTCATCTCCGAAATTCTTTTTCGGTTTGTTTGGTAGCTTAAGATCCGGGAATATAAAATCAATAACACTAGCTATATCGTCATTGTAAAACTTTGCGATCTTGTAAAATCTTTCCGCAGAAAGAACTGTACTGAAATTTTTCAACTTTGTTAAATCAGGGCTTTTGATTTCTATACTATCAGTAAGATCATATTTGTAATCTTTTTTTGTTTCTAAATATTCACGCAATTTATGTTGTGGCTCAGGTCTTTTGTGTCTTTTCTTTGGCATTTTAACCTTTCTGTTTTGTTTCTAATTGTTTTTTATTTTGAATAATTAGAAATTATTTATATCTTTGATTCAGTAACAAAAGCGACAATTAGAGTAGAGGAAAGCGCTCTACCTTAACGATGTCACTCGGCTCATAAAACCGGCAGTTTTAATCCAGCGAGTAGACTCGGAGTTCGCCCTATTCTGAATTATTTATATCTTTGATATACTTTTTCAGAAGGGTGGGCTCTATTTCAGTCTTTCGATGGAAAATTCTCATCATCGTGTATGAAGGGAAGAGGCTCCTGCCGGTGCCATTGGTCGAAAGCATTAGAGTTCACCCTTTTGATTCTCTATGGCTTTTCTTCCAATTTTTCCGAGTATACCATCGTTATCATAAACTTTTAAAATTATGAAAACGAAAAATGTAGCCACCAAGCAAAACCACCCAGCCCGCCTCCAGGAGGTAAGGCACCGGTTTTCCCATTCATTACTACTCCAGAACGTACCCCGCAATCCAGAATAGGTACGATCGACAAACAGATCGCGAGAGGAGGCGATTCCATCTTAACGAAAGAAAGACTTCTCTGTGCTCAGGAAGGCAGAACTTTCTATATGAATGCCATCTCAGACTTCGCGTCTGCTAACCGACCTTGAATATCAAAACAAACGTTTGTAAAGGTCAATAGTCGGTCGTTTTCTGATTTGCACCTTAAAATTAACGACTTTTTATTGGGCTTCCAAATTTATTTCCCGTAAAACGGAGATATTGTTTGTCGATAATGTTCTCTGGCCGGTTTTTCCTAGCAATGCGACATATGAAAACCGTTTTAAGCGAATTTGAAGAGTCGTCCGTTCGCATTGATGTTTTATCAATAATTTATTAACTCGGAAGGGGAGTGTAGTCTTCGGGCGGTAGCACACCTTGGACTATGCACCCTTCCTTAATTGCTAAGAAAAATGCGAAAATTACGCAAAGGGGAGAGCTATGGCTTTACGGATCAGCCAGAGACCGTCTCATCTACTACAATTGAAGAGCAGATTGCTCAGTTCAAAACTGTCTATCTCAATCATGATCGGGTAGCGAAGTACAACCATCTTCTTCACGTTATAGCGAAGAAGTTCCGTTTTACGGACTTTGCAGATTACCGCCCAAGTTGGGTTATCGATAGGTTCTGGTCTAAGTACAACTTGAACGCTACCGACCAGTTTAATTTATTTGATTTGGTGCTTCTGGCACAGAGTGCCGTCCGGAGTGGAAGTCAAGAGGCTAAGTCTTTGGATAGTTTCCTAAAGGACTTTCTGTCCTACATGGTTGCTAGCTATACGGTACACTATAGGTACCGATCGTACCGTGCCATCGGTGATTATATGTCGCAAGAACAGGTAGACGATATTAAAGAAGGAGTGAGGATAGATTTTGTTGGTCGTTTTCGGGGGTGAGGTGATGAAGAGCGATATGAAGAATAGTAATTTATGCGGATATCGCGGGCAAACGTGGTATCTGCGATATAGTATGGTCATTTCCTTGATGTTTCTGTCGATCAGCCTGTCCGCCCAATTTTATAAACCCAACGAAACTACGCTACGGATAGGAGATAGCGTGCCAGATACATTTTGGTCAGTACAGCATCAGTTTGTGGATATGCAAACAGATTCCCTATATACGGCAGACTTGAGCCCATACCGCGACAAGCTATTGATACTGGATTTCTGGGCAAGCTGGTGCGGGCCATGTGTATTCTCGCTTGGCAAGATGAAAGACCTGCGGTTGGAATATCCTGATGCGGATTTTGAAGTGGTGCCGGTAGCGTATGAACCTTTTTTGCCGGGGCTAGATCTGGCGAACAGAATACAGAAGCTACGTTGGCCGTTTCAATCTCTTGTCCAGGATTCTGTCCTGGGCTATAATTTTCCGCATAATGGTATCCCGCATATGGTGTGGATTTATCAGGGAAAAGTGATTGCCAAGCCCAAATGGGATTATGCAACGATAGAAAATATAAAGGCGGTATTAAGTGGAAAACAGACGAAACTGGTAAATATCCATCAGGATTGGGCGATAGATTTAGATCGGGAATTTTTTGTCAACGGAAATGGCGAAACCGAAATCGTCTATGGGAATTCGGAAGCAAAGATAGGGCGATACATCACCGGATATCAAACCGAATTTACCCAGATACAGTATAGGGAAGGAAAAACCATCATGTATGCCATCAACGTGCCCCTTTCACATATATATTATGAGGCGTTTAAAATGGATATTCATCCATTGCTGGACTGGAGGGAGGGGAATGGACTGACTTGGGCGATAAAGGATACCTTTAGAAAGCAGTTCCTGTCAGATAGACCTAAACAAAGCGTAGACGGTGATTTAGAGACTGATTCGGTACATGAGGCTTGGAACCGTAAAAACCTCTATAGTTTTGTGATACAGAGAGAAGGGCTGGTGAAAGAAGAGGAAATGCGGCAATCGTTTCAGAAGCATGTCAACACATGTTTTCAAGACCTGTTGGGTATTTATGCAGATATCTATCCCTATAAAATACTTAAATATGCAACCTTGCGGACAGATGATCTCGCCTCTACACTTAAGCGGCTAGGGGAGCCGGTGGATGGAGAAAGACCGCCCATAAAACAGATAGATGGTAGCCAGCGGTATACATCGTACCGTGCATTGACGGGGAGGGTGACGCGTTATCTACAGACGTTAACGGATGAAGATCTGGAATATGGTATGTTGGTAGACAGTACTGGAATTTCTATGGATCACGGTTGTGACTTTCTGCTTCCGAAATATAAGCGATTGACTTACAAAGAACTAAAGGATTTGCTAAGTCAGTTTGGAATCCAGATTACAATCGAAAATAAACGAGTTCCTGCACTCCTAATTCAGCAGGTATCAAAAGACTATCAATTTTAATGTACTGAATGATGAAAAAAATATATATTATAACAGGTTTGATTATAAGCCTTTTATTCTATACACCAGTTCTGTTCGCACAAATCACTATGCAGGGAACGGTGACAGATCGGGATGGAAACCCGATAGAAAATGTGTCTATCAAGATACAGGATTTTGATATCGGGCGCACGATGGACAACGGCAGTTTCAAAGTCGCAGTGACTCAGCTCCCCGTTGAGATCAAGTTCTCGCATGTTCGTTTTCATACGGCGACTGTATTGTTAGATAAAACCGACAACAATCGGATTGTGCTGGAGAGCTTGGACCGTGTACTGGAAGAAGTGGAAATCAATACGGGGTATTATCGCCAGCCCAAAGAACGGGTTACGGGATCATTTACGGTATTGGATCGGGAGATGTTAGAGCTTAGTGCAGACAATAATATCCTAAATCGTTTGGAAGGGCTTTCCAATGGTTTATATTTCGATAAGCGGAGTGTGGTGGGCGAGGAGCAGGGAGGCGATCCAAATATCCGTATCAGGGGGCTTTCGACTATAGAAGGTAGTACAGCTCCTTTGATCGTCGTGGATGATTTTCCGTTTTACGGGGATATAAATGATATTAATCCCAACGATATTGAAAACGTAACTATCCTGCGGGATGCGGCGGCTTCTTCAATATGGGGAGCACAGGCGGGAAACGGTGTAATCGTAATCACAACAAAGAAAGCAAAATACAACAGTGACGTTCAGGTAGGTTACGGTACCAATCTGTCATTGGGGCAAAAACCCGATCTCTTTTACGATCAGAACTATCTACCCTCGGAGATGCTGATGGCGGTGGAAAAAGAACTATTTGAGCGGAACAGCTACGCAGAAAACGACCGTACAAGATTACCGGCCTATGTGGAATTGCTGATTGCAAAGCGCGACGGAAAAATCAGTGAAGAGCAGTTTTTACAAACAGAAGCATTCTACCAACAAAACGATCTGCGTGAAGATTATCTGGCTCACCTCTATCAGGTGCCAAAAAGCCAACGACACAGTCTCTATCTCAACAAAGGAGGAGAAACCATGACGATGGGCTTCTCACTGAATACGGATAATAATCTGCAGGCTATAAAAGGAAATGAGAATAGTCGGCTGAACCTAGGCTTACAGCTTTCTGCCAAGCTTTTACCGAACTTGGAGATGCAGTCCGCCGTGTGGTATGCTAAGCAGAGTCGTCAGAACAACGGTGAGGGGTATAGCCGGAGCAATGGACGCTATATCTACGAGAGTCTGTTTGATATGGATGGTAACCCTGCTCATGTCGGAATTCTCGGAGGTCGGTTTGCGTATTATGAGCAGGCACCTGAGCAAGGACTATTGGATTGGATGTATCGACCGATTGAAGAGGTAGGTCTACAGGATAATCGGCAAGAAAAGGTGGATTGGCGGGTCACACAACAGCTTCGTTATCGTATTGTAGAGGGGCTTGAGGTATTGGCGAATTATCAATACGTGGAAGGAAGAGCAAAAAATGAAATTCTATACAATAAGGATTCTTATCAGGTCCGGAATTTGGTGAACCGCTTTACACAGCCTGATGGGCAAAGAATTATACCATACGGTGCCATCTTCGAAAGTAACGACAAACATTTTTCTGACTATCATGCTGGGCGTTTACAACTGAACTTTAATCGAGATATTCGGGACAACCAATGGTTCTCTGGTCTTATTGGTGGTGAAATCAACCAAAATACGATACTCTTAGAGCCTAATCTCACCCGATATAATTTTGATGAGGAATCTTGGGTCTCTGACCTAGCTTTTGATTATATTACGAGGTATCCCACGCGTCCGTCAGGTACCAGTACAGTTTCGCTTGGAACCAGTAATAGAAACCGCACGAGGAATCGCAATATCTCCTATTTTTCCAATTTTGGTTATGGGCTGGATGGAAAATATACTGCCAGTGCAAGCTTCCGTTGGGATGGTAGTAACCTTTTAGGAGTTAAGATCAACGATAAAGGAACATTGCTCTGGTCTGCCGGTATTGGTTGGGATATGATGAAAGAGTCTTTTATGAAGACGGAATGGATTCAGAGCCTCAAATGGCGGATTACTTATGGAGCGGCAGGTAATATCGATAAGTCGCAGAGTCACTACCCGACGATTCGTCTAGGCAACAACACCGTTAGCAATTTACCCATGGCTACACTGACGCATCCCGGCAATCCATCATTAAGTTGGGAGAAAGTGAATACATTGAATATTGCACTGGATTGGAGTATGTTGAACGGTATCGTTCATGGTACGGCAGACTATTATATCAAAAATTCCTCGAACCTGTTGGGCAACATGATGGTAGATCCATCTACAGGGGTAGGTACAAATTATAAAGTCAATTACGCCGATTTACGGACTACCGGATTGGATTTTCAGGTAAATACCCGGGCAAATTTTGCACACCGCCTTTCTTGGAATACGACCACAATAATTAACCTTGCAGACAATAATGTTAAAAGTTTTTATGGAGGAAATTATTACGTTGGGGATTATTTCGCCGATCCGGCGGCGGTTGTAGAAGACCGATCCATAGACCAACTATATGCATTTCCGTGGATTGGACTGGATGGTAAAAATGGTATGCCACTCATCAATATAGATGGGGAATTAACGAGTGATGAAAGCAAATATGCACGGTATTATTCGGAATATCCAATAGATGATCTTATACACGCAGGTTTATCTGTGCCGAGGGTATTTGGCTCTGTACTGAATACATTTAGCTATCGCTCTTTTAGCTTATCTATGTTGGTGTCCTTTAGGATGGGGCATGTGTTTCGCAGAAAATCGATGGGGCCGGGACAAGAGTATGTGGTAAATAATCCGAATTTTCATACAGACTATGTAAAAAGATGGAAACAGCCGGGAGATGAGCGCCTAACCGATGTTCCGGCGTGGAGCGAAACAAATGCTCCCCAGCAGCGATTTCTTGTATATCAGCAATCGATGGCACTGATTGAACCTGCGGATGTTGTGCGGTTGGATAATATTCAGTTGGCATATAATTGGAACAGCCGTTGGTTTAAACGGCTCCGAGTATATGGACAATGTAGCAATCTAGGGATTATTTGGCGCGCCAATAAATTAAAGCTCGACCCTGATTATATAAATGCGTTTTACCCGCCATCCAGACTTTTTACTTGTGGCATTCAAATAGATTATTAACATGAAACCAAAATTATATCTTATTTTGTTACTGGTTTGGGTGCTAGGTGCCTGTCAGAAAGAATTTTTAGACGTAAAATCGAGCCAAAATCAAAAGGTTCCGGTCACTTTATCCGATTATCAAGCGATTTTAGATAACAGTACAGGGTTATCAAACCCAATGAATGGACAATCTAGCCACGTAATAGGGATTATTGGAGGAGATGAATTCTTCTTTTCGGAAAATCAGTTTGATGGATTGGTGGATGTTGGGCCACTTGCGTATGGACGACATGGATATGTCTGGGAACGGGAGGTTTATATGCCTGTGTCGGGCCTTAACTATGAACCATATGATTTTTCGGTCGCCTATAACAGAATTTTGAGATGCAATATTGTATTGGACGGGATCGAAAAGATTCCTATGACCGAAATCAACGAGATGGAATGGAAAAACGTTAAAGGTTCGGCACATTTTTATCGTGCGTTGGATTATTATAACCTTTGCCAGCTCTATGCCCAACCTCTTGGTCTTGCCTCGCCAGAAAGTTTGGGAATGCCGCTACGTACCGATCCGGACCCGACCGTGAAAATCAATAGGGCAACTTTACAGGAAACTTATAGCTTGATTAGGAGTGATCTAGAAATTGCTGAGTCATTATTGCCTCTCGAAGGAATTAATGTTTTTCGTCCTAGTCAGCTGGCCATATATGCTCTTTTGGCCCGTTTGTTTCTCCAGCAGGAAGATTATGAAAAGACACTTAATGCGGTAGAAAGTATCCTGAAAAGTAAGAATCAGCTTATGGATTATAATGAGATTCAGTTGTCAAGCAACTACGCTTTCCCTATATATGGCATCGGGAATAAGGAAGTTTTCTTTTCTACGGCGGCGCACAATCCCTTTGTCTTATCCCATAATATTTTACAGGTCGATTCTGTATTATACAGGTACTATGAGGATGGCGATCTACGACGGGACTTATTTTTCAAGGAGTCCACCGATGGTAGGGTAAATTTTTGGGGAAGCTATTATGGAAACGATATGTTTTTTACCGGCTTTGCATTGGATGAAATATATCTGATCCGGGCGGAGGCACTTGTACGGTTAAGGCAACCAGCACAGGCTTGTGAGATGCTAAATACCTTACTTAGGACACGGTTTCTGAATGGTGCCTATGATGAATTTATTAGTGACAATAGCAATGAAATTCTGGATAAGATATTGTTGGAAAGAAGGAAGCAGTTGATTTTTCGTGGTGTACGTTGGGAAGATTTAAGAAGATTGAACTTGCATCCGGAAACAGCAAAAACTTTGGTGAGGGTTTTAGGCGACGACCGCTATGAATTGCTGCCAAACAGCAAGAGGTATATATGGCCTTTTCCGCCTGAAGCTATCTTAGTAGGTGGATTTGAACAGAATGAGCGATAAATAAAAATAGCGGGTCTATGTTCATTAGACCCGCTTTGCTTAATGATTAAGGCTTGTGTGAATACGAACGAGGGGTGCTGTTGTCAATGTCAAGAAAATCCTGTACAGTGACTGTCTCGTCGCCGCTATCGATTCTTTCTAATAACTCTTCAATGTCCGGGTTGGCGGCGTCCAAATCAAGTGTAACCGAACAAATGGTTACATTGGATGTTCCGCAAGCCGGATCGTTGACGCCTTCCTGCATAATCTCCTGTTCGGAAGGATTGTCCTGATCACTTGGGTTTGTAATTGTGAGTTCAAATGTTCTTGGAGCAAGAACGGCTTTTTTCTCAGCTTTCACCTCTTTCTTATCCTCCTTCTCGTCGCCATTACCATTAGGAGCAGCTGTCGCTGTTCCGATTAAACAAAGTGCAAATACCGTAATTGCACCTTTTAGATATTTTATTTTTAATGCTGTCATAGCAAATAACTTAAAATTTTGAATTTGGTTGTATAATTTGTTAGAGGGCATGCCCGTACCGCTAAAAATAGACGCTTACAAGCACCTTGGGCATTCATTTGAACACCCCGCGTGGGGAAATAACGCATATTTACGCCACCGCCAGATGGCAGGGCCGATATGTAAAATTGGGATTGTATGTCTTATCCGTTTTTTCATTTCTTTTATATCAATCACGGGCTTTTATGAACCAGTGTCTAATACAAAAGTAGGGCAACTTCAGAGGCAACGTTTGTCTCTGTTTGCGATACGGTGTTGTCCATTTTTGACAGCACATGTAGCTATCTATAAATTTGTTAACTTAGTACAGCTATAACTATTGTTGATATCAAGATCATGATACAGTATGTCGATTAAGCAGAAAGATTGGGTATGGATGATGTTTCCGAGAGAGCCACAACTCGGGTTGGTTCTTGCCGTGCGCGAACATACCGTTGTTCTTCGATTGCTTGCCGGATACAGAAGGTTACATCCTATACGCGAGACCGTCTCTAAGCGTATGGTATGCAAAGCCGAACTGAGTGAGGAGGAGATCCAGCAGTTGCCATGCGGGAAGCGCCCCTTGCTCTTGGGGCGTGCACAACAGATCGTAGCGGTCAATCGCATTTTCCCGGATAACGACCAACGAAAGGAGAGGCGCGTGTATTACTGCAGGCGCTGCGAAGCTTTCCATACCACGGCACATTTTAAGATACCCGTGGAGATACTCAAGAAGCTGACGGCTAATCCCTATATACCACAGTCTCCAGAAGATTACAGCAGAGGGCAAGACCGAAAAAAAGTATGGCGCTGGCTACGCACCAATATAGGTGTCGTCGTTTCTTATCGGTTGTTTGATTATTCGTTGCTGGGTCATGGCAACGATAGCAAACGCGATGCGGTAGTCAAGATTTTGATCGATCCGCTTGATTACCTGCACTATCTTTTTCTCTTTCTCTATAACCGTCGGAAAGAACGCATCAAGAACAGAAATATACCGCAGCACTAAATAGATCTGCTTTTGCCGTTGGTTCCGGCTGTCTCATCTGTTTCGGAATGTACCCGGCGTTTCACCCGTATGCTTTTTAAAGAACTTGCTAAAGGCGGCCACACTGGAGAACCCACAACGTTCGGCAGCATCGCCCACCTGCCCGTAGGCGAGCAGTTCTTTTCGGCAGCGTTCGAGCACAAAGCGATCTTTATATTGCTTGGCCGTGGTGCCGGCATGCCGTTTAAGAATATGGCTCATGTGAGAATCGGAAAACCCCATTTCCTCTGCAACTTCCTGTAGGCTAAAATTCTGACCATAAATATCTACATAACTTTTTATCGTATTTAGATAGTTATAAATCAGATTATTATGTGTGTAATGATAATTATTTTCTTCATGTATTTTTTGCTCCGAAAGTTCGATCAACTGGATTAACCTCTCCAAAATAAAACTTTCGTTGTGCAATTGCTTGGCCGCTAGATTTCGGCACAGGGTCTCGATATAGAGCTGGGTGATTGGGCCTACGCGGAAATCGATGCTGCATTTCGGTAAAGGCGACTGGCTGCGGTAAGCATCCAGCAGAGGGTGCAGAAACGTATACTTGGTATCGTTTCCGTCACGGAAAATGGAAGCGCGGAAGTAGAAACCAAAAATGGTTGACTTGCCAGGAGGCAGTGCAATATGGTAATCTTCGGGAGGTAAGTACAGGTATTGGGCGCGATGGTTGGCTACTTTGGATAATAAGTGGGCATCTTGATTGTAAAGCTTGATGGGACCGCTATCCGAGAGTACATACAGGATATGCAGGTCGGCATGATCTATTTCAAACGGTATGCACCGCTCATCTTCCAATAGTATATCGATAAAGTAAAGATACCCTTGGTGACCATCAAATTCTTGTAATACAGCTTCTTCTCGTTGATTCTTCCAGTAGGTTTCTTCGGCGTTCCGCATAGGCGTACTACGTTTGATTTCAGCTAGATCGCTAAGGGAGCTCACTTGCTCGAAGTATTCATGCAAGCCCAGATGCATGCTCTTTTTCATAAGGTTTTTTTATTGAGAATGAAAGGTAAAGGATTTTTAGTATCCCCCAGGAGCACTGTTCGGCTAGCTCCCAAGGGAAAGGCTGATACTGATGATATTAAAGGTTTTGTTTGTAACGGATAAAGATTGCCAGTTCCGGAACGAGCACGCTAGGTGTTGAGGTAAGCGTAAAGGTAATCTCGTCTAATCCAAATAAGATGAGTTCTTTAAGGTCATCACTGTTTTCATTTGCACGGGTCTCTTTGTTAAATTGTACCATCCTGCGCCTCTCAACATGGTCGGCAATGGCGTTTGCCAACCGGAAGGTGAAGTCGCCTGGCATGATGTTTATTTGCTGCTCTTGGTGAGGCAGCAGGTCAAAAGATTCGCGCATCCATCCCTTAAAATCGGTACGGATAAAATTAACCTCCGCTTGTAATTCGGCATCTGGAAGTGCTACGACCGACGCTTGTTTCTGGCCAACGCCGGAGTTGTCAAATGTGTATTTCATATGCATTTGTTTTGATGAAGTAGGCAAATAAGTTGTTTTCAGCACTGATCACAAGAATTATCGGAGGAAATAGGACTGAAATAGGCTTTTATCAAGGTTAATCTTACATATCAGACCCTATAACTACGATCTTTTTGACAAAAATTTCCCCATGGGGCGTCGTTGTTTAGGGAAATTTATTATCTTAGGTTCGAATTATAACTCGTAAACCAACGTAGAAATTTTGAAGAAGCCTGTTTTTTTGCTCTATGCATTTGTTATTGCGCTGCTGTTCGACCTAAAGGTATGGGACGCTGATATTCTTGCACGTTTAAAAAGCCACAACTTAATTCCGTTGCTGCTCATCACCATAGCTGGTTTTTGGTCGTATGCGATCTGGATAAGCCGGCAGTACGGCAGATTATCGCGTAAGCAGCATAGCATCGGGCTAGAAACGGGAACCATTTCATTATCGTACAGACATCAGCTGGGATATATCCTATGGGCAATTGTTCCTGTTGTGGTCGTGCATATGGCGTTTGTCTGGTGCGTGGCATCCATTGTACCGAATACGCAGGCAGTCGTATTTGCCTATATGCGCGATTACCTACCTGTTTTTGTGTTATTGGTTGGCGGTTATACCGGCTTGCTACTTTTTCGTCCCGAATATGCGTTGGAAAACAGCTTTCCGCAGAAGGTGGTAGAAATCAAAGAGGTGCTGCCGCCAGATATAGATAAACGGGTGGGATTGTATACACTGTTTCAGCATTTAATGAAGCAGAAGGGCTTAGGGCCCTTATTTGACTATACGGACGGTCTTTCGGTTCGCTTTTTAGACATGGTGCTGATCAATACACATTCTAAAGAATATTATGTGTACTTAAACGATGGTGATAAGCTGCGGGCAGACGACATTCTGAAAGAGTTGAAAGCGCGGGGGCTCGACCGTTGGATGATCAAGATATCGAAGTACTATTGCATCAATATGCTGCTGGTGGCTTATCCCATAGTGAAACCGAAATCACATGTTGTATTGACGAAGACGATATACAGCCGCATGGTGCAAAAGATACCTGCGGAAGAATTGGACAAGATGTGTGAGATTGGGCCAGGAATGAAAGGCGCGATAGAGGATTTTTTGGCTGATAATGACGGAATGAAGTACGAAGGTTGGGATAGCTTCATTCCTTTGCGTTAACGTTTTAATATCCCATATTTTATAAACCTATTCAACAGGAGTGGGCCGGTCATGTATTGACTTGGCAGAAAGCTGTTCGGCTGTTGCTTTTTTAAATATTTCCAATTATGCAAAGTGAGCAAAGTGGACTGAATCATGTAATCGAACTGCTAACCGCAATTAAAAATCAGCTGGGCGAGCTTGTCAAATTGTTTTCTGAACTTGTCGATATCAAACGGCAACAGCGCTTGCCGCTGCAGGAACGACACATCTGGACAAAGGAACAGGTACTGGAGAAGATGAATATGACCGAACCGACCTACAACCGTAATCTGAAAAAAGAAATACTCGATCCAATGCGTTTGAGCGGCGGCGATTTGTATTTTGAAGAAGATCTAATCGAAGCACTGAAGAAAAGTAGGAGAAGCGGAAAGATATAAGTTTTTTTCGCTTGATCGTGCGGCGATTTATTTATACATGTTGGTGCCAGTACGCGTGTCCTGTCGTTTTTGTCAGATGACTGATCGATGGTATGCGGTGCGGCATCGACATGTTAGTCAAATCCTATCAAATGCTAATTTGGAGCTGGGTAAGCTTATACGATAAAGACAGCGCAATGCCTATGCGGTATTTATACGGTAACGATTTGTTTTCTACTGTAATGCTCGGGGGTTATTACCCGAAGTGAAAAATAGGAGAACCAATCGCGACCCTGTCTTGTCTTGTTTTTAAAGGCTCTTGT
>PJTZ01000162.1_pt1 | contig 37351 bp, 29 predicted proteins | sample 1512131 | NCBI WGS metagenome assembly PJTZ01 (sample SAMN08177679, study PRJNA422409) | Soil metagenome, whole genome shotgun sequencing project. | reverse complement strand
TGCCGGTCGGTTGGTCCAGGGAGGGCCAGGGCATTTCGCCCGATACGACGAAGCAAAAAACCTCGTGTCCCATCACGGCAACAGTAATCACCAGGCAATCACGGCTGCGCCAGAAATCCATTTTTATCAGAGTATGTTAGGGTGAAGCTTGCGGTAATTCTCCGCTCGGGCGCATCAGCGGCGGCGAAATTTCATATACCAGACCTTAAGCGCAGCGTCTCCATAAGAACCTGAATATACTGTATAAAATTTGCATTTCATCGAGATATATCAGACAAAGTAATCACCAGGTAAGCACCGTGTGTCGGCCCTATGGCCGGCAGCGAACGACCAGTTTCGATCACTCGCGGGCTCGGGGATGAATGTCTGCTTCCGCCAGAAGAGCTCGCCCATCGATGCGACGATCACCGATGACATACCCCCTTGATGAAAGATGGACCTTAGCTTCCGAGGTCCAGCCAGTCTTCGATATCGTCGTCATAGTTTCGGACGAACTGCCGCAGGCGTTCTGAATTTGCCCCCTTCAGGTTCCAGCGATGCGTCAGCAAGGCTGATAACCAGTCGACGACCCGCATCACATTCCGCTCCCAATCGCCCGATCCGCACACGCGCTTCAGCATCTCGTTGATCACCTCGCGCGGGATTTCACGTCCCGCAGCGAACGCCTGCTCCCCCTGCGCGGAATAGAATGCGAGGCAGAATGCCATCTCCATCATAGCCAGAGGGAAAATCTCGTCCTTCGGGCGCGCACCTTGAGCGACGGCCTCGAATAAGGGCTGGAGCTTTTCGGTCCAGTTTTCACGACTGTAGGCAAACAGCAGTTCGGCATGGCCCGCCAGTGAGGCCGATGCGAAACTGCCGAACGTCTTTCGGATCACGCCAACTGCAAGGTTGTGATCGATCGGTCGATCGGGATCGAAGACGCGACCGATCTCTCCGGTCAGGTCAGACAATGCCGCCCTGACGGTGGACTCCTCGATGTCATCGAGAGGGTATGATCCGTCGATGTCGATCAGGGCATACCCCAGTTCGCCGACGGCGTTGCTGAGATAGACTTCCATTCCGACGAATTCGAAGATTGTCGCGGCTTCGGCATACAAAGTTGCGGCCTCGCGGACGTTTCCGAGATGCGATTCGCAATTGCCTATCTGATGTAGCGTCTGCCCCCGATTGACCGCCACCGAGGCGCCGCGCTCGTGCTGAAGCGAATGCCGATATGCCTTCCCCGCCTCTTCGTATCGATGTTGTGAAAGCAGTGCGAAGCCAAGCTGACCCAGTGCGTGCGAGATGTCGTTGTGGATCTCATCGATCTCGTATGGATTTTTGTCATCGCCGGTTTTTCCGGCTTGGTGGGCAATCGCCTCGCGAAGGCGACCACGATAACCCTCGAACGCATCGCGAGCGAACGACTCCGCCGCAGCGAGATCACCCTCCCGGCGGGCGACCATCGCTCGGCCGAGGGCGATATCACCCCTTACACCCACGTCGTCACACTGCGCTTCAAGTTGCGCCGCGAGCGCTAGGCCAGCCGCCGTAAGCGCCGCGTCTCCTGCGCGGTCGGCCAAAGAAATAAGCTGAATGATCAACGCGCTGGCGCGCTCGGCGTGCCCTATCTCAACAGCAAGCTCTGCGGCGTCGCGCATAACTCGTGCGCCCTGCTCTGAAAGACCACGAACGAAGAAATACCTCATCATCGCCCGCACGATCGAGACGGCAATCAGGCCCAGTTCCTTGTTCGAGCGCTGGGCGCGAGCCAGTTCCAGCAGACGCAGGAAGTTTGGAAGCTCCTGCTCGTAACGCGCGATCACATAAGGTGTGGAGTTGGGGTCGTCGTAATTGAGCTCAAGCACCGCGACCATCATTTGCGAAGCGTGAGCGAGCTTGCCGACTGCAATTTCGTAGGACTCCCGGTCAAAATCCCGACCGGCCTGGATCGCGAAGGCCCGAATCGGGCTCAGTACGACAGTTCGGGTCAGATCCTCGCCGATCTGAGCGAGCTCCGCTAGGTGCCATCGACGGAGGTCGGCCAGGGTCTCTATGGCGGCCCCTAACTCAAGGCAGTCACCTTCAAGAAAGTGAGTGATTAGTCCGGCGGGCGATTCCGATAGGGCATACAGGAGGCGGCGTCCGCCTTCCGACAGGGCGTCGAACGCGGTTCGCAGGCAGATTTCCAGAGATGTGTTCGAGTTCTGCCGCGTCCGGCCCGGCAGGCTTACAACCGCTACGCCTTTGGACTCGATCGCCTCAAGCGCCGGGCCCGCGCCACCGTAGTGTTCAGTGAGTGCGGCCGCCAATCGGAGAGTGAGCGCATGGCCGTCACAGAAATCCAGCAGCGGTGTTACGTCGCCGCCGGCATCCGGTACGGCCCGCAAGTCTTCGAGAAGTTGGCGGCTGGCGACGGTATCGAGGCTTCCGAGCCTGAGCCGGAAATCGGCGCGGAAACCATGCAATACTACCTGGCTCGTGACGACGAACTGGGCGATTGACGTCGCCGAGTGGAGATCGCTCACGGCATCCTGGAATGCATCGAAATCACCGAGCGTGGCCTGCTCGACGCCATCGAACACGACGCACGCTTCAAGAGCGTCCAACCGAGCCGGAACCTCTCCCTCAGAGAACGTGGCCCCGCCTCCGCCGAGGGCGGCCCTCAGCGCGGCAAATATGTCGGCGGATGCCCGGTACGCCTCGACATCAATCCAGATGGCTCGACGCCCGGTCGCGGCATGCCGGATCGCGTGAAGGAGGAGTTCGGTCTTCCCCACACCCCCGGCCCCTGTGATCATCACCGACCGGCCCGAACGCAGCGCATCGACGAGATCGGCTAGCTCGCTCTCCCGACCGAAGAGTTGCCTGCTGGCTCGGGGAACGCCGACGTTGGGGTCACCTGGCTGCATACGCACAGCTAGGCTGGCGCGCGTGCGGGTGATGAGAGCGTCCTTTAGCAACAGAAGTTCCTGAGTCGTGAGGCTGTTGTGAGCGTCATGCTCGCGGTGGCAACTGGAGCAGATCCGGATGAGGTTAGCGTGGTGGTGGGAGCGGCTTACAGCCCAAGGCCGGATGTGGGCCGTATCGACGCCGACGCCGTTCAGGCAGCGGGCGCATTGGTTCATGCTCTCGGCACGAAGATGATCGAGGATCGCCTTCGGGATGCCGGGTCGGCCCTTCCCGGATTCAGGCCAAGGACCAGCGAGAAGAGCATCGAACTCGTCAAGTTCGCTTGTGGCGAATTCGGTCCTTCCGGCACGCTGCATGGTGCGCAACGATCTCAGGCCGGTGACCTCGCCGAAGCTCGCCTTGGTATATTGAAACAACAATTCGGCAGTAATGCCCAGCCGGTGGGCTGCAGCCAGCGGATCCAGAGCGTCGTCCTGGGAGCTTGCCATCCCGTCTTTCACCATTCGACAACTCCGCCCAAGCCTCTCTCAGCAGTTCCAGTCGTGCCGAATTTCGGTGGGCGATGTCCATTCGCTTCATGCTGCATCTGGCACGTGCTACTTCATCTACGGCTAAACGCTGCACCCCTCTAGATCGCTGGCAACGAGAGCCCTCGCTCGCTAATGATCTATATGCGGCAGGCATTCATCGAATGTGAACATAGAGGGGAATTCCAAGCTTGTTTCGTATTTCCGCCCGTACCGTCTTGGAGCTTGGCTCAGAGCTGATCAGCTCCGACGTGATCGCGTTTTATGAGCTGATCAAGAACGGCTTCGATGCTCGAACTAAGACCGGCGTGGATATCCGCTTCGATATCGTCCTGCGGAAGAATGATTATCTGACGCTGCGCACTCGGATTGCTGCGGGAACCTCTGCACTAGCCGATCTCAAAGAACAGATATTGGAACGTATCAACGCCAGTGCGACGCCGGAGGCATTGACTGCCTTTACCTCGCTGATCGCCGAGGCGCCTGACACGAATGGCCTTCTTGCCGCGCTCGACGAAGCACAAGCTCGCTGCAACAAGATCATCGTCAGCGACACCGGTTCGGGTATGTCCCTCGCGGATCTCGAGAAGAACTTCCTGGTGATCGGGACCGCGTCGCGAAAGCATGCCGTCGAGGAAGCACTCGCCGCCGGCCAGGCGGAGAGCCCCTATCTTGGCGAAAAGGGCATCGGGCGTCTTTCGGCAATGCGCCTCGGCGAACGTCTCCGCATCGAAACGGCCCGTGCTGACGATCCCGCCTTGAACGTACTGGACATCGATTGGTCTCTCTTTGCTGATCTCGATGCAATGCTCGACGAGATCAAGATCGAACCGACGACCGGCGGAATCAAAGAAACCCCTGCGTGGTCCGGCACACGCGTCATCATCAGTGCCCTTTCGGAGGATTGGACCGATCGGCGCGTGCATGAGATGGCGGAGTATGATTTCGCCCGGCTGACCGACCCGTTCCTCGATCAGAAGACCCGTCCTCGCGTCGCCATCTACTGGAATAACGAGCGCACGACGATCCCGTGGATGAGCCAGGATCTGCTCGCGCAGGCGCATGCCAGGGTAACCGGCCGCTACATGATCGAAGACGGTCGGCCAGCGCTCCATTGTACGCTTGAAGCCATGGATCTTGGTTTCGACCATCCCCATGAAAGCCGCATTTTGGTCGTGCCGCTAGAAGACCTCCAGGGGGCCATCATCGGCGAGCATAGCCCGATCCATGACAGCGCTTTGGTCAGCGTCGGTCCATTTGCATTCGAGGCCCACTGGTTCAATCGCCGCCGGCTGACCGCTGTCGATGCCATCGGCGACCTGCGCCAGGTCAAGGAACTGCAGGAAAAGTGGTCGGGCATTTTGTTGTTCCGCGACCGGTTCCGCGTCTTTCCTTATGGTGACGACGAGGACGATTGGCTCGCCTTGGATCGTAGGGCCTTGCGTCGATCGGGTTATACGCTGAACAAGACCCAGTTCGTCGGCCGGGTCGCGATTTCCCGAACCGCGAACCCTGACCTGGTGGACCAGACCAACCGCGAAGGTTTGCGCGAAACACCAGAGCAGTACGTGCTGCTCAATGTGATGCAGTATGTCGTGCAAAATCTGCTCGGCAGCTTTCTGAAGGACGTCGAGCGACAATATAAGAGCCAGAAGATCGATCTGGCCGATGCCCGCTCTGAAGTGAACCGGCTCGAGGATCGTGCGAAGGGTGCACTGAAGAAGCTACAGAGACTCGCACCGCCGGAAGGTCAGGAAGCGGTGGAGGAACTGCAGCAAACCTTGTTCGAGTTTTCCGATTTCGCGGCGCGCGCGCGCGCGCGCATTGCCGAGGTCGAACAGGAGAGCCGGCAGATGGTCGAAATGGCCGGCGTCGGTCTCATGGTCGAAGTGGTAGCCCACGAGCTTGCCCGGGCGTCGGAAAATGCGCTCGAAGCCCTCGATCGACTGCATCGCGGCTCGGTGCCCGAGGAGATACGCGCCAATATCGAGACGCTGCGCGCGGAAATGAAAAGCATCAGCAAACGCGTGCGTGTACTTGACCCGCTCAGCATCTCCGGGCGGCAGCGCGCCGAACTATTCAGCCTCAATGACCTGGTGAAGGACACCCTCGAAGCGCACGAGGCGCAGTTCCAGCGCCAGGGTATAACGGTCAAGGTCAGCTTTCCCGATCGTCCCCTGCGCGTCCGAGCCGTCAAGGGCATGGCGATTCAAATATTGGAGAATCTCATCTCGAATTCGGCCTATTGGCTCGCATTGCGTGCCGAGCGCGAAAAGAGCTTCAAGCCAGAAATCAGCATCGAGGTTCACAGCGGGCCGCCGAGCATCGTCTACGAAGACAACGGGCGGGGCATCGCGCCCGACAACCGGGAAAATATCTTCAAACCGTTCTTTTCGCTGAAGGAGAAAAGCAAACGGCGAGGCCTGGGCTTGTTTATCGCCCGCGAAGCGGCGCAATATCACGGAGGGACCTTGGCGCTCGACGAGGCGATCAACCCGGACACGGGCAGGCTCCATCGCTTCATTCTTGAGCTACCCGACAAGGTGATCGCATGACCGCGCTGGCCGAGCTCCTCGCCGAGAAAGGGATATTGCGTGCCTTGGTGGTGGATGACGCCTACGATCCCATGCCCAGGGCCGCGGACCTCACCATCGATGTGGACGAGTGGACCAACTTCTTCGACGATCTCCAAGACGCCGATGCCGAAATCATTCGGGGGTTTGCGCCAGAATATGACGCGCTGCCGACGGCCGAGCTGCCAGCGAACAACAGTTTTGTCGCGACGCTTTGGCAGAACCGAAACAGCCTTCGGCCTGAGCTCATCAATCCCGTGTTCGCCCGCTATGATGCGGACATGGCGACCGATCTTGCCTATGTCGACACGCTTGTCGCCGAGCTTCAGGGCCTAGGGCTGCAGGTCGAAACAGCCGGCCGCAATTTCCAGCAGCAGGCTGCGGGGGTCGACCTCATCGTCATCGATCTGTTCCTGGGATCGGTCCAGGACGCCGATGCCATCGCCGAATCTAAATCGAAGCTGCGGCAGGTCATCGACCTTCGCCGTGGGCGCCCCCCGCTCGTCATTCTCATGTCGCGCAGCGGCCGGCTCGAGGAAAAGCGGGAAGAATTCCGCGACAGCACAGGCCTGCTGGCATCGGGCTTCCGGATCGTTCGCAAGGTGGATCTGCGAACCGACGGAAAGCTCGCGCGCCTGCTTCGCCGTCTCGCTTTCCACAGAACTGACTCATCCCGGCTCGCAGCCTTCATGGACGCCTGGCAGCTCGGCGTCTCCGACGCCATGGCGCGAACCGTGGGTCTCATGCGGACGCTGGATCTGCCGGACTATGCGCAGATTCAGCAATTGTTGCTCTCCGAGGAGGGCGAGCCCACCGGCAGCTATATCGTGGACGTCTTCGACCGTGTGCTGCAGCACGAAATCGAACGCGAAGCCGCGATCATCGACGCCGCGATCAGCCTGAATGAAATAACATCGACGGAATATCCGCCGCCTTACGTCGTCGGTTCTCCCGATCTGCAGCAGCTCGTCTATCGCTCGCTATTCCAGAACGCAGAGCGCTTGCGCTTGACCGGACCGGCGGGCGGCGTCGCCTTCGGGGATATTCTCCGGCCGATACCTCGTCCGGGCGACCCGCCTCTGCCCAGTCCGATAGCCGACGTCGGTCCCGATCACGTGCTGGCGGTACTGACGCCGGCCTGCGACCTGCAGCGTGGCGGAGCCAAGCGCGTCCTCCTTCTCGTCGGAGAACTCCGGCCGCTGGGTGCACGCGACTGGAGCTATGCGGATGATCCCGTGCGCACGCCCGTCATCGAGCTCGACGCGACCCGATACTGGATCAAGTGGGATCTCAAGCATATCGATACGATCAGCCATGAGGTGCTCGGCGCATCCCTTGCCGCCGATGGCGGGCTCGCGCTCGTTGGCCGGCTGCGCGAATCCCATGCTCTCGAACTGCAGCAGAAAATGCTCTCGGCGATGGGGCGGGTGGGACTGCCTGCATTGATGCCGGCGACCTTCGCAATGCAGGTGCAGGTTGCCTATCCTGGGCCCGACCGAGCGCCTGTTGTACTTGCCATTCCGGCTTTGCAAAATGATGGCGTGTGCTTTGTCGGCCGCCCTGGCACGGCCAAGATGCGCCTCGTCTTGAGCGAAGACGCGGGCGAGGCCGTCTCGGCCGCCATAGCGGCGCTGGACGTCGCGACGGTGCACCCCAATGCTGCCGATGCCTTGCGCTATCTCCAGGACAATCCCGGCGAACTTCTCGACGCGCTTGCGATCGGCCTGCCGCTTCCGGCGCCCGACGCAACCACCTACAAACAGATCCCGTCGCCGAGCGGTGCCCTGATCGGGCAAAATCCAAGGAACATCGGATTGATCCTGCGAAATGGGAAAGAGGACGCGCTCATCGATGGAGGCCTCATTCCAAAGGCCGGAATCGTCGTGCTCACCCGTGATTTTCGCCGCGACGCGGATGACCCAGCATAGCGGACCGACACGGGTTTCGTTGAGAGCGTTTTGCCCTCTATAGCTGGCCGCACGCAACGATGATGCGAATCGCAATTTGGGGGGCGACGTCCGCTTGGTTTTTGACTCACAGAAAGGGTATGCGGGCGCGTCTCCTGGCCAAAATCTGGGAAATTTGCTCGATCGCCTGACTGTGCGCGATCTCCAGATCATCGTTGGCCCGCGCGTACTCCCGTTGCTTCCCGCCCTTCCCAATCGGGACCGGTCCGCCCTCATGGCCGCGGCCGAGCGCGCGCTGCAAGATCGGGCGCAGCAAATCGTGGCCGACGGGGAGACCAGGAAGACTCTGCTGCGCAACCTCGACCCCGGCAAGCTCGAGGAACTGAAAGTGCGATTGGCGCAAGGAGGGATCGATGTCGCCGCCGATGGCCTCGATATCTCAGATCTCGCTACACCGCGGCCATGGGTGATCGCGAGCGGATTTCTCGGTCTGCAAGGGGAGGACGCGGCTGCGGGAACGACCGCGCTGCACCGGCAGGAAATTCAGCCCAGCTTCTCCCTCTTCGAACATCAACGTTCGGTCGTTCGGCGGGCCTATAAGCGCGTCGGAACCGGATACGGCCGAACGCTCATTCATATGCCGACCGGCTCGGGCAAGACGCGAACGGCGATGCACCTGGTGTCGCGCGCCCTGAACGAGTTCGAGCCGGGCATCGTCGTTTGGCTTGCGACGAGCAGGGAACTGTTGGAGCAGGCGGCCGAAACCTTCGAGGCGGCCTGGTCGTCGCTGGGCAATCGCGACATCGATCTGCGGCGCTTTTGGGGAGCGCGCACGCCAGCGCCCGACGATATGACCGATGGGATCCTCATCGCCGGCCTTGCCAAACTCCACGCGTGGCGGGAGCGAGACGGCCTGGCTTTTCTGAAGCTTGCTGCCAAGGTCCGCCTCGTCATCATGGATGAGGCCCACCAAGCCGTGGCGCCGACCTACCGCGACGTGATCGAGGGCCTTTGCGGCGCCGGGGGCGAAGGCGCTTTGCTCGGCCTGACCGCTACACCGGGTCGGTCGTGGAACGACATGGGGGCCGACGAAGCGCTTTCGGATTTCTTCGGCGGCTCGAAGGTGGTGTTGGAGATCGGCGATGATCCAAATCCGGTCAAATATCTGCTCGACAACGGCTATCTAGCCAGGCCGACCTTTCAGCAGATCGAATATTCACCAGAGATCCGCCCGGCACCGTCTGAGCTTCGCAAGCTCGCGAAGCTCGATGATTACGCCGACGAGACTCTGGATAAATTGGCCGCAGACACCGCGCGCAACCTCGCGATCCTAGATGCGGCCAAGGGTCTGATCGCTCGCGGCCATACACGGATCATCTTGTTCGCCGTGAGCGTCGAACATGCCCAGGATATGGCCAGCGGCTTGGCCGCCCACGGCATCGGGGCTGCCGTTGTCTCCGGCGATACACCGGGCGCCAAGCGCAGCTCGATCCTCAAGACCTTCAAGAGCGCGACGTCCCGTCCGCAAGTGCTCTGCAATTTTGGCGTGCTAACGACCGGCTTCGATGCGCCGCGCACGAGTGCGGCCATCATCGCACGGCCTACCAAATCCCTCGTGCTGTACAGCCAGATGGTCGGCCGCGCGACACGCGGACCGCGGGCCGGCGGCAATGACAACTGCGAAATCCTCACCGTCCACGATCCGGCCTATCCCGGGTTTGGCGACATCGCCGAGGCATTCTTTAACTGGGAGGACGTCTGGCATGGCGACTGACGAGACTATGATCGAAGACGCATCCTTCATCCCCGCTGATCTCGCGATCCAGGCGATGCGCGACAGCGGATATAAGAACACGGCCTATGCCCTCGCCGAACTGATCGACAATTCGGTCCAGGCCGAGGCCAAGAACATCGAAATCATCTGCATCGAAGAGATGGTGCAGCTCGCCGATCGCCGGCGCAAGCGCCTCACCAAAATCGCGGTGCTCGATGATGGCCTGGGAATGGAAGCGGCGGTGCTACGCAAAGCCTTGCAGTTCGGCAATGGCACCCGCCTGAACGACCGTTCGGGGATCGGCCGTTTTGGCATGGGCCTCCCGAATGCCTCCATCTCGCAAGCCGGGCGGCTCGATGTTTGGAGCTGGCAGAACGGCCCCGACAATGCGCTGCACAGCTTCCTCGACGTTCAGGAGATCCGTGATCGGCTGCGCCGGGAAGTGCCTATCCCGCAGCCATCGGCTGTCCCGGCCGAGTGGCGGGAGCGGGCGCTGAATCTGGGCCACAGCGGCACCTTGGTCGTCTGGACCAAGCTCAGCCCCGACCGGCTCACTTGGAAGGGTGCCAAGGCCACGCTGAAGAATACCGGCTGGCTTCTTGGGCGCATCCATCGGCGGTTTGTCGGCGACGGAAGTCTCAGCATCCGTTTGGCGGGTGGTGAAGATGGCTATCTCGAATCCGATGAAGTCACGATCAATGACCCGATGTACCTGATCGCAGCTCCAACGATGCCGGCCCCCTTCAACAAAGAACCGATGTTCAAGGATGTCTTCAGCGTCCCGGTGACTGTCGAGGTCAATGACAAGACCTATCAGGTCCAGACGCGATATTCGGTCGCAAAGGATATAACCCTCGATCTGGCCGGTACCGTGAACCGCGGTGATACGGCCTACGGCAAGGATGCGGCCAACAATATCGGTGTCTCCGTCATGCGCGAGGGCCGGGAGCTGATGCTCGACCGCTCCTGGACGATTCAGTACGATCCGCGCGACCGCTGGTGGGGTTGCGAGGTCGAATTTCCCGCAGCGCTCGACGAAATCTTCGGCGTCACCAACAACAAACAGGCCGCCACCGTCTTCAACGAGCTTTCCGGCCTGGACTGGAAGGATCTCGCGGATCCCGGCGAGACCATGCCTGAGGTCGTCGCGCGCCTGAAGGACGAAGGCGATCCCAAAGGGGTGCTGCTGCACCTCAGCGAAACCATCAAAAACAACCTCGCCCAGCTCCGCAGCACGATCAAGATCCAAGCCAAGGGAACCCGAAAGGGCGGGAAACGCCACACCGACGGCGATCCGACCGAGGAGGCCAACAAGCGCTGGAAACAGCGCGACGAAACTAACCCTATTCCCGACGGCGACGTCACGCCCTCGACCGATGATCTCAATGAGCTTTCCGGCGATCTGACCGAAGACGGACGAAATGCTGAGGACACATCGGAAATCGTCGCCCGCGTGGTGTCCGGCGACCTGAAGGTTGTCTTCATCGACAAGTCTCTCGGGGGATCGTCCGAGCTCTTTACCGTCGTCGCCCGCGGTCCGCTCACCGAGGTCGTGTTCAATCGCCGGCATCCGGCTTTCGACATGATTTTCGACACCGTGTCCGCCGACGACGATCTGGACGCGCTCTCCAGCACTGAGCTGCAGGATCGCCTCCTGAAAGCCGGGCAAGCCGTCCAACTTCTGTTCGCAGCCTGGGCACGCATGGAGCGAGAGGATCCGCCAAACCAGGCCCGCTACGAGCGGGTCCGCGAGAGCTGGGGCAAGCTCGCGCGCGATTTCCTTGATCCCGTCGATATCTCCGGCCTCGACTGATGCGCCGCGACGGTGATCTGCTTGTCGCGCATGTGGCACGTGCCGAGAAGAACGTCTTGCTGTGCGCGCCCTTCATCAAGCTGGGCGTCGCCAAGCGCCTGCTAGCCGCCGTCGGTGCCGATGTTGCCGTTGAGATCGTCACGCGCTGGCATGCCGAGGAGGTCGCCGCCGGCGTCAGCGACCTGGCGGTGTTCGACCTCGTGGCCAGCCGTCCCGGCATCACCATGCGGTTGCTCGATAATCTGCATGCCAAGCTCTATGCCGCCGACGATCAGCTCCTCGCCGGCTCAGCCAACCTTACGGCAACTGCGCTTGGCTGGTGCGACGATCCAAACCTTGAACTACTCATGCCAGTGTCTGCAGACGCCGAGGCGGTTCTACGATGCCGGGCGGCCCTGGCTGCGGCGCGCTTGGCCACCGCCGAGGAACGGGCGGCAATCCAGGCCGTCGTCGACGGTTTGGAGCGACCGCCTCTGCCGGACTCGAAGACGGTCGATGACGCCATGGCCGGCCCTTGGTTGCCCAAGCTGGCCGCCCCGGAGCGACTCTATGCCGCCTATGTGCCTTCGGCCCGCGACCGGCTCACGAGGTCGGCCATCGAAGCGGCTGATCATGATCTTCAGGCCTTGGCCATCGCGCCCGGCTTGACTGAGCCCGTGTTTCACAATCAGGTTGCCGAGCGCTTCTCGACGATGCCTGCCGTCGACTCCATCCTCATAGCGGCTCAAAGCGACCTGTCGGATGCCGCCGCGGTTGATCTGATCGAAACGCTGGTCGGAAGCTCAGACATGAGCGCTACGGCACGCTGGCAGATCGTGCGCGATTGGCTGACCTATTTCCTTCGCGACAAGTATGAGATCGCGCCCCAGTCCTATGTGACACGCCTGCGGCCAGGCGTCGGTCGCGAATAGCGGCCGAACGCCCAAACCCTCCACGCCGCCGATGGCGAGAGACATCGGCTATTTGTGGCAAATCACGCAGCCACCGGCCGCCTCGTCGATCCCGTATACATCGTCGATCGAGTCGACATCGGCATCTGCCAGCGGGTTCGTTGGTCGCCGCCGTTTGAGCCGCTCGCGTCTCCGCTCGTAATCCTGTTTGATCTGCTCTGCGCGGTCCGGGCGGATGAGATCGGGCAAGCTCTCGCCCTGGCTCCAGGTAAAGGGTGAGCCGTCCCGGAGGGCCGTCTTCTCATAGTCCACGGCTTCGGCGAACCTGTCGGGGTGGTGCTCCGCAAGGCGCACCCATTCGATCTTCTGCTGGAAGAAGCAAAAGGTGCAGCCCGAGCGCGAGCGCCAGGAATAGTAGTCGGGTTCGCCAACATCCGCCTGCTGCAGCATCTCGATAACCCCGGTGCGATCGATCCCCGCCTCTCGAAGCGGCAAGTGGACTTGCATGTTCTCATGGGTCGCCTGGTAGCCCTCGCGCGTCGGTTCGTCGGCGCGGATCGCCACGTAGGAGTGGACTGTGACGCCGGCGTCGAGATCACCGCGCAGCCATTTCTCGAGTGGCCGGAGCTTTAGCTGGCGCGTACACCAGCGGGTTCGAGGGGAGGGAAGGAAATTCCCATACTCGTCGAGCCAAAAATCGAAGTCACGATCCGGGTTGAGCCGCAGGATCGGCTTTCCGAGAAAGCCTTCCAGCCGGTCGAGGAAAGTATAGACCTCTGGGAGCTCTTTGCCGGTGTCGGTGAAGAAATATTCGAGTGGCAGTTCAGGATGGTGCTGCCGCATGTACACGGCCAGCGCCGCGCTATCGCGCCCGCCGGAAATACCAAGAATGTGCCTTTCGGACCGGGTCATGCGACCTCCACCTCGGTATCAGCCGCGAGACTAGCGACCGCGCGTGCCAGCGCCGCGAACTGGATACGGCCTAGCGCCTCGTCCTTCCCCAGCGTCTTCAGGAGCCTGTCAGCGAGCGCGGTGGCCTCGACTTTCTCGGCCTCGGTAAGAATGAAGCTGCGGAACAGCGGCGGTGTCTTGGGATCGACGCCGACCACCAAGGCCAGCGCTTCGGTGCTCGACCGCCGGTCCCGCACGACGGCAAGCGCTTCCAGCTCGCGGAACTGCCGGCCGAACCGGGCCAGTTCCAGCAATGCCTGTTCCCTGTCGCGATCCGACCATTGATGCGCGGGCTTGTGAAGAAGCAGACTGGCGACGCCTTCGATATCGCCTTCGCCGGCTTCAAACGCGGCTGCGCGCATGGCGAAGCCCTCGAAGGCGTAGTCGTTCGTGAGGTTCTTAATTGAGTCGGCCCGCTCGGTCAGCCCAGCGAACGTCGACGCATCGACCGCAAGCGCTCGAGCGAGTGCGCGGTGCAGCTGGTCTAGCAGATCCTGGTAGGCGCGCTCCGCCTCAAGGAGGGTGCCGTAAACCGTATCGGCGGACGGGCTTTCGCCAAGTACGTTCGGCAAATCCTCGAAAAGCAGGGATTCCGGGTCGCTCGACTTCAACACCACTGCCCGGACCTTTTGCGCTAGCTCGCTCAATGTCGTGGTGCGTTTGGCATAGGTCGTAAGCTTCGCATATCGCCGGAAAAGCGCCTGGGCGACCGGCAGAGCTGCGGTCCCGTCATTGACGCCGAACTTCTGCGCCAGACCGCTGAGGAACGCCGCCTGGAGTACGGAGCGATCCACACGGCGCAGACGGACGTCGCCAGGCTTCTGCAGGAGCTTGTCGACGACGACGTCGTCGAACCCGGTCTGGAACACACCATCGATATAGACCGCGAGCCGGTCGCGATTGGCGAGGAGGATCGCCAAGGCGAGCACCGGCATGATGCCTGCCTTGAGCCCGAAAGGGGGCGCTGCCCAGATGCGGTAGATCGCGTCCAGCTTGATGTCGGTTGCTGCCTCGACGACGTTCCAAGCGGGCTGCAGGCTTTCACCGTCGCCCTCCAGCGCAGGGGCCTGGAAGCCAAATTTTCCTGGCTGGACCTCGCCATGCACGCCAAACGGCTTCAGCGTGGTCAGGTAAAGCCCCATTTCGGCGGGGAACCCTTCGAAGCCGAGGTCGGGTTGCTCAGCCTTGGCGACCATGGCGTGGCAAAGCTCGCGCAGCGCCGCCATCGCATTGGACGATGGTCGATCGCGCTGCAGTAATTCGCTCTTGAGCGTTGGCGCGTTGAAGTAGGCGGCGTCGGCCAGCGCCGTCGCGACAATCGCCAGCGGCTCCCGCAGCACAGCCGTTGGATCGGGCGCAAGCCACCAGCGCGCATGGCCAAGTGCCGCCTCCAGATCACGATGCACCAGATCGACGCCGGTCGAGCGGCGCGCTGCAATCTCGCGGCGCGCGATCCGATCGCCCTCCAGCTGGGGATGCTCCCGGAACACGCGCTCGATCGCGAAGAGCTCCGCCGCGCTGGATCGCAAAGCATAGGCGTCGGTGGCCCCGCCCACCGCGGCGACCGCGCCGGTTTTGCCGAGCGCCTTGGCGACCGCCTTGCAGCGCCGATCAACCTCGGCGCCATCGATCGACCCATCGCCGAGCAGCAGGACCAGGGAACCGCTGCCCTTCGGCGTGCGTGCCGAGATCGCCTGGGCAATCGCGGACGGTGTGTCCGCTTCTCCCGTCAGATGGACCACGACCTCAAACGTCCGGAGCGCACCCGTGCGGAAATAGTGTCGCTTCGCCGCTGCGAAGCCCAAGCCGACCCGCTGCGGCAGGGCGGCCAATTGCGCTTCGCTAAGCGGCGCGGTGGCCTTGTTTATCGCATCTTCGAGATCGAAGTCACTGCCGGCGAACAGCGCATAGCCCTTGAGGCGGGGCTGCCGTATCAGGACCGCCCAGTCGACAAGGTCGCCGATCGCCTTCTGGCGCTCCTTTTCCGGCACATCCGGTGTCGCGGCCGCCAGAATGTCGTCGGCAAGCGCAAGCCCGGAGCCGTTGCGGAAAAACTCGATCGCCGCGGCGCTCTTGGTCAAACGAACATGGAGCGGCCCACCCTTGGCTCCGGCTCGTTCGATCGCTTCGAAGGCCAGGCTGAACCGGGATCCGTCAGCGCCGCTGGCGAGCGCCATGCCGAAATTCGACGCCAGATAATCCCACAGTTGGTCGGCGCCGTAGGTCGCGCCGTCTGTCGCCTGGTTCAGATGCTCCTGAAACCCCGATGGCTCCGACGAACTCAAAAAGCCGAACACGCTTCGCTCATTCTGCGCGAACCGCTGCCGGGACACTGGACCGAGGAGGAGCGCGGTTACGGGATTGAGCGGCCAGGTGGCAGTCAGGGCTTCGGCGAGGACCGGTTCGTCGGTCGGCCGGCGCGCGCCAACCGCCGTTGCCACAGCTGCAGCGGCCGCAGCGGCGGACGCTGGTCGTCTGGCGCAGCTGATCGCTCGACCGAGAAGCGCGACGGTTTCATCGGCGCCGGCCAGAAATGGAATGTCCTGATAGCGGCCCTGTACCTTCACCCATTCCTGGCGGGCGTCGCGCGACGCCCGGGCCACATATTGATCGAAGGCCTGGTGCAGGATTCCGACCACGACCAGACGGCCATCGCTTCGCGCAGCGCGCTCGGCGATGTCCTGCAGTAAATGAATATCTCCCCCGTCCAGCGCCTCGTGCTCGAGAAGCTTGCCGAGTTCGTCGAGGACGATGAGCGCCCCGCTGTGGCCGGCGACAGCCGACGTTAGCAGCGCATCGATGAGCGCGTCGTCGCTGGCCTTGGCGCAAGCCTGCACGGCCTTCGACCATCTGAACGTCACGACGGCAGCGTCGGCGATTGCCTGACGCAATCCCATCCGGCTGCCTGTGACCGCGACCACCGCCCAAGGGCCCAAGGTCTCGGGAAAGGCTTTGTGATAGAGGCCGGCGAGCGCGGGGCCGGCAATCTTGCGCGCGATCGAACGGTTTTTCGATGTCCCGGCCACCAGGTTGGCCATCAGCAACGCCGCACTGGACTTGCCGCCGCCATAGGGACCGGTCCACGTGAACGCCCCTTGCTTGCTATCGATCTGGCTCGACGCCAGGGTGGCCAGCGATTTCTCAACACTCGCCTGCAACACATAGCCGACCAGTGGCGGCGTGCCGTTCAGGTCGGCATCGAGCCGCGCGGAGCGCGCAAACCGGCGGTTGATCTCGACAATGGAGGCCAGCGTGCTCATGCGGCCGCCGCCAACGGTTTAGGATAGGCGTCGCCCACCAGCTTCAGCGCATCGACCTCGCCAACCCTTTGGATCTGCCGCAGACCCGCGGTGTCCGTCCAGATCCAAGCGCCGCGCGTCAGCGCTTCCAACCCCATAAGACGAGTAATGACGCTGTCCTCATCGAGCTTGAACACACGGCCCGGCGAGCCCGCGGCGTAACAGATTTGTTCCGCCGTCATGGCAGTCGATCCGCCCTGCCGCTGCCAGAATTCATTCAGCGCGTAGGCAAAGACCCCGTCGGGCAGCGTCGGCTTCGGCCCGCGTACGAACTCGTGCCACCCGCCAAATCGCGCTTCTCGGATCAGGCCAAGCTCGGCCAAGAGCGGCTCTGCCGCATCATCGCCTTGCGCATCTTCCCGGCGTGTATAGCCGCGCAGAAAGACCTCGACGTCGCGCTTTAAAGTCCCCCGTGTCGCCCGCCACCCTCGCGCCGCCACCAGATCGAGCAGCTCTTCCACCAGCATGGTGGGATCGAACTCGATCGCGGCGAGGCCATTAAACGCATAATAGGCGGTGGTTGTGAATTGCGCGCTGCTGGCGATGGCCCAATGCACGAGCCAAACGGTAGCGGGACGCTCGATATAGGGGTCGAGGCCATCGTCTCGCAGGATCAGCGCGCCAAGCGCAGTCGGCCGCAAGATACGCTCGACCTCTTCCACGAAGCCAGACGCGAGAGCCCAATAGCGCATCGAAACAGCCATGTTGCGCCCGACGCCGAAACGTGCGATCGCCGATTGTTCCTGGAATGTTCCTGCCGGTGCGCCGTCCTCCACCGCATCGAAGGCCTTCTTCAACCAAAGAAGGCGCAGCGGGAATGTCTCATGGCCGGCAAACTGCCCGCGCGCGTCGGAATCTAGGAGGCCATGCTTCATCCCGGCCTTGTAGCGTCTACTGGTGAAGTCGTCCAGATCGATGGCGCACGCGCAGGCAGGCATCAGCGATAAATGTGGCCGCCAAGTCTATTTCGGCTTCCGTATTATAGCGGCCACAATATATACGGAATACCGACGAAGATTCTACTTTATCCATACCCATGGCAGTCAAGACATGGGAAGGAAGAACTTGGCCAGCGGTGCAGGCTGATCCAGTAGAGATGCAGACTGTTGTTCGTAACAAAGCAACGAGATCATCGGCCTCAACCCCGGGGACGAGCAAACTGAGGCTTCCGGGCAAAATGGGTGCATCGCCAGTTATTCGCCGGCACGCGACTTGATACTCATCGAGTTTCGCAAGCAGGCGGCACGCCAGCAGGCGGCCGTGTCCTGCGTCGGCATCCAACCGATCGCGAGCAAGCCTGGCCGCGGCGCCAAAACCGATTATCAGCGGGACAGGTTCGGTTCCCGGCCTGACGCCGCTCTGCTGCCCGCCACCAAAATGGAGGGGTTGCGGCGTGGGTGCGGCGGCCGACACATAGAGTCCGCCGACGCCCGCGGGACCATACATCTTATGTGACGAGAAGCTCATATAGTCGAGATCGAGATCGACCACATCGAGCGGAATCTTCCCTACCGCCTGGGCACCATCGCAATGGATGAGAGCACCGCTTCGGCGGCAGATGGCCACGACGTCGGGCATCGGCTGCAGCACGCCCGTTTCATTGTTCGCCGCCATCACCGAAACCAATAACGTTTGCTCATCGACGAGCATCGATAGCGCCGCGCAGTCGATCGCTCCGCGAGAATCGACCGGCACCACCACGACCTCAAAACCGAGAGCTTTGAGCCAATGCGCCGGCTCCAGGACGGCTTTGTGTTCGACAGCCGAGACAACGATGCGGCGCCTTGCATTTCGGGTTTCGAGGGCCCAGCGGGCAATGCCCATCAGGGCAAGATTATTTGCCTCGGTCGCGCCGGACGTAAATAAGATCTCCGAGGCAGAGGCTCCGATTAACTCCGCGATGGTTGCCCGCGCTGCGGCGATGGAAGCCGCGGCTAGTTCGCCGAGAATATGCGGCGACCCGGCATTGGATGGGTTGCTCCAAGCGGCAAACATTGCTTGCCGCGCCTCAGGCGCCAGCGGCATGGTCGCAAAGCCGTCAAGATAAATGGGTTGCACAGTCGTGGTCACTTCAACGGCGTATCAGATCAAGGCGACTCTTGTCGAAGCGTTGTGGTGACGATTGTGCGATTCCGGTTATTCAATGACCCGATCTTCGCATTCCTTGCAGGGCGCCATCATCCGTGAGTGATGGAGGAGGACGGCGCCTCCCTTCGGGACCGCGGCTCTATCTCCGCTTCGCTCCGACCGAACCCCTGACGGGTTTCGTCCGATTCCGGTGACGATCAGCCTGGCGGGACGGCGTGTCCACGCCGATCCGTAAATCCGCCCCCTGCGGATTTGCGCTTCTCCGTATCTGCGGAGATCGGCCAGGGCTGCGCCGGCCGATCGTGTTGCTGGTCGTTGCACTCCCGCGATGGGGTGGGCGTCGCTTCCCTTTAGGCCCGCCGCGCCGGGCCGCAACGCGCGCAGGCGCGCTTACCTTCTCTTCGTTTCGGTCCTGCGGATGCTGCCCGGCTCCGCCGGCGGGCCTGCCGGTCGCTCTTTCGCCGCCCACCCCATTCCGGGGTGCGTGTGGTTTTGAAGGAGACGTGTGATGAACGCTACTACGGAAACCGCAGCCGCCGAGCCTGTGTCCGGCGTCGAAATCTTCGTGCCGCTGGCCAAGCTCAAGAAGTCCCCGCGCAATGCCCGCAAGGTGCCGCATGGGGAAGCCGCTATCGAGGCGCTGGCCGCGTCGATCCAGCACAAGGGGCTGATCCAGAACCTTGTCGTGGAGCCGGAGACCAAGGAGGACGGAACGCCGACCGGCTATTATCTCGTCACCGCTGGCGAGGGCCGCAGGCTGGCGATGCTGCTGCGCGCCAAGCGCAAGCAGATCAGGAAATCAGAAGCCGTGCGCTGCTGGCTGGATACCGCCAATGATCCGTCCGAGATCAGTCTGGACGAAAACGTGACCCGGACGCCGATGCACCCCGCCGACCAGTTCGAGCGGTTCGCGGAGCTTTCCAACGAGAAAGGGTGGGGGTCAGCGGAGATCGGTGCGCGGTTTGGCGTGTCGGCTTCCGTGGTGAAGCAGCGGCTTCGCTTGGGCGCTGTCAGTCCGAAGCTGTTGCAGGTCTATCGCGAGGACGGTCTTACGCTGGACCAGCTTATGGCCTTCGCGATCACCGAGGACCATGCCCGTCAGGAGCAGGTGTTCGAGGGGCTGCATCACAATCGCGAGCCGTGGATCATCCGGCGCGACATGACCGCCGCCAACGTGCCCGCTGCCGACCGGCGCGCAGTGTTCGTCGGGGCCGACGCCTATATCGAGGCGGGTGGCAACATCATCCGTGACCTGTTCAGCGAGGACCGTGGCGGGTTCTTCGAGGATGCGGGCTTGCTCGACATGCTCGCCGCCGAGAAGCTGCGCGAGATCGCGGGTGAGGTTCAGTCCGAGGGCTGGAAATGGGCCGAGGCCCATATCGACTATCCCCACGCCCACGGGATGCGGCGCTTCTATCCGCAGTCCGTCGCCCTGTCCGACGAGGACGAGGCCCGGTTGGAGGCGCTGTCCACCGAGCATGACGAACTGGCCGAGGGTTATTCGTCCTATGACGAGATGCCCGAGGACGTGGCCGAGAAGCTGGAGGCGATGTCCGATGAGATCGACGCGATTTCGGCCAAGCGTTATGCCTACGACGCCAATGTGATCGCGCATGGCGGCGTGTTCGTGGTGCTGAACCATGACGGCGTTCCCCGTCTCGAGCGCGGTTTCGTCCGGGCCGAAGACGAGGCGCTGGCCGATCCGCAGCCGGAGGATGAGGGCGAAGGCGAAGCCATCGACCCGGAAGCCGTCGCGGACGAGCAGGCCGAGGACGGCGACGACGACGAACAGGAAATCGAGGAGGAGGACGAGGAACCGGGCAAGCCGATTTCCGACAGCCTCACCCGCGATCTGTCCGCCCATCGGACGCTGGCCTTGCGTGTCGCCCTTGGCGAGCGGCCCGATCTGGCGCTGATCGCCCTGACCCACACGCTGACGGCGCAGTTGTTCTACAGCTACACCGAGGCCGGTTGCCTTGAGGTTCGTCCGACCGTGACGCCGCTTGGAAGCCATGCTGACGGGGTCGAGGACACGCCGTTAGCGACCCGGGCCAATGAGGCGCGTGAGGCGTGGGCCGAGCGGATGCCGCGTGACGTGGCCGACCTCTGGGGCTTCATCGTCGGGCTGGACGACGAGAAGCGTCTGGCGCTGCTGGCGCATTGCGCGTCTCGCACCGTCAATGCGCTGCGGTTGCCGTGGGACCGCAAGCCCCGTTCGCTGCAAACGGCGGACAGGCTGGCGACCGCGCTGACGCTGGATGTGGCGAAGGACTGGACGCCCACGGTGGACAGCTACCTTGGTCGCGTGACCAAGGCGCATATTGTTGAGGCCGTGACCGAAGGCGTGTCGGAGGACGCCGCCCGCCGTATCGCCGACATGAAGAAGCCGGACATGGCGGAGACCGCCGAGCAGCTTCTGGCCGGAACCGGCTGGCTTCCCGCCGTGCTGCGGACGCCCGGGTCGGAGCAGCCCGCGCCCGTCGAGGTCGAGGATGCAGGGACCGTGGGGCAGCCGTCCGAAGCGGAGGCCCCCGAAACCGGAGCGGAGGACGGCGAAGCGTCCTATGCCGTCGCCGCCGAATAGCGGCATCGGGCCGGGGCCGCGCGAGCGGTCCCGGCCTTCCATTTCGACCGGCGAAAAATCGCGGCCGTGCCCGTTGGGGCGCGGCCGCTCTCGTTTTGCGAACGCACGACCTTCCCATAGGAGGCACAATGCGGGTGGCGGTCGATGAGCAGCGTGTTGGCGACCGGTTCGCCGATTGGCCTTGTCAGGCGCTGGACGCGGGGTCGCGTCGCGACGACGATATTGGCGTTCGGCGGCTGTAAATCCCCGGTCGCATTCGACGCATGTCTGTCGAGGTTGCAGGTCGGTTGCGCCCATCATCCCATGATCACCTTCGCTGTCGGTCGTTCGCCGATCGCGCGGTTCAGCACAGTAGCCATTTTCCGCCTGTCAGGTCGCGAGGTGCGCCAAGGCGTCTAGTTTTCGGCTTCAGCATGACCGCGCGGCCTCTCGATTGGCGTGATCTAACCGGGGCCGGCTTTGCCTTGCTCGGCCTGGCGCAACGCCGCCGCCCGGCTTTTTTCCGCCGCCTTCGGCTTTGCATCGCGAAGCAAAAAAACCGCGCATCGCCATCCTCCGCTGCGCTCCAGCCGCAAGCGGTGCGCGTCCGATCATCCCCGCTTCACCGATCGCCATCGAGGCCGCGGCGGTCGTGGCCCGAGAGCGAAAGGAACTTTGACATGGCGACCATCGGCACCTTCACCCAAGCGGCCAACGGCTCCTTCACCGGAACCATCAAGACGCTCACCCTCAACGCCAAGGCCACCCTCCGGCCGACCGACAAGGAGAGCGAGAAGGCTCCCGACTACCGCCTCGCGGTTGGTTCCGTCGAGTGCGGCGCGGGATGGAAGAAGACCAGCCGCGAGAACCGCGACTACATCTCGGTCAAGCTGGACGATCCCGCCTTCCCGGCGCCGATCTATGCCACTCTTTCCGAGACCGAGACCGCCGGCGAATACGCGCTGATCTGGTCCCGCTGACCACGAAGGCGCCCCGCTCATTGGAGCGGGGCGCCTTCGTGCGTTTGTTACGGCGGCTATGAAAAGCGGACGGGCCAGCCGGCCCGGCATTGTTGTCGGAGGTGCTTGGGGCGCTGCCCCTAGCGCCCTTCGGAGCGGCTTCCGCCCAGCTTCCTCCACGCGTGCCGCGTTCCGTGCAGCCGGTTCCCCGCGAAGCCGCCCACTCCGGTTGCCCCCCCGGTCTCGCCGACGGGCAGGGTTTCAGCGCGGCGCTCCGCTGCGCGGAAACCCAAGCCCAAGGAGGCCCAAATGCACTATCAACTTGCCACCCGGTTCGGCCGCAACGCCCATCAGATCAGTGGCCGCGAGCCGCTCGACAACGAAGCGTTGTATCGTCACGTCCCGTCCATTTTCGCCCGTGAGGCGCACGACAGCCGTTCAGATCGCTATGTTTATGTCCCGACCATCGACATCGTGGAGGGGCTGCGTCGGGAAGGTTGGTCGCCATTCTTCGCCGTCCAGTCCGTCCCACGTGATGGCAGCCGCCACGGCCATGCCAAACACATGCTACGCCTGCGTCGCGATGACGGCATCGGCAAGCCCGAGGCCGCCGAAGTCATCATCGTGAACAGCCATGACGGGACCAGCGCCTATCAGATGTTTGCCGGAATGCTGCGCTTCGTTTGCACCAACAGCATGATCGCGGGTGAGCGGTTTGAGGAAGTCCGCGTGCCGCACAAAGGCAATATCGAGCACGATATTATCGAGGGCGTATTCACCGTTGCCGAGGACTTTCCCCGCCTGATCGACGCCAGCGAGTCGATGAAGGCGATCCAGCTTTCCCAAGACGAGCAGCGCTTGCTTGGCGAGGTTAGCCTTGTTGCGCGCTATGGCGGCGACGAAAGCCCGGTTCGGCCCGAACAGATCATCGAGCCGCGCCGCCGCGAGGATGTGGACCGCAGCCTGTGGACCACGTTCAACGTCATTCAGGAGAATGTCGTTCGGGGCGGGTTGCAGGGCCGCAAGCGCAACGCCGAGGGCCGCATCCGCCGTGCGCAGACCCGCGCGATCAACGGTATCGACCAGAATGTGACGCTCAACCGTGCGCTCTGGACGCTAGCCGAAGGGATGCAGCGCCTCAAAGCGGCGTGACGATAACTACCGCAGGGCCGGAGTTTCCGGCCCTGCGGCTTCGCCGTTTTCGCGCCGATCCGCTGCACCGGAGCGGCAGCGGCCGCGCGGCCCAAGGTCCGCGCGGCCGCAATGGCGCGCTCGCCGGGCTAACGCCCGGCTCGCGATCTAAAGGGATGTGGGTTAGTCGATTTCGGACTGGGCAGCTTCAGCGAGTAGATCAGCCGGCGTGACGCCAAGTGGGGAGGCCAGATGAAACAAGGTCACGACCGTTGGATTACGGCGACCCCGTTCAAGATCACTGACATATTGCTGGGTAAACCCTGACATCTCGGCGAAGCGCTCCTGGGTAAAGCCCTTTTCCTTCCTCAATCTGGCGAAGTTCAGTCCTACAAGGCGGCGCATATCCATGCGCGGCAAGCTGGACGATACACATTATGCGGTTTATCCTATATAAGGTGTATCGCCGACCTCGCGCGCTCCATCGCTGCCAAAGGTGCAACGAACGACGCGAGACCTGCGCGTATTTCGCGTCTGTATTTGGTTTAGCTTGGTTAACGAAAGACATGACGAGAGCGCCATGAGCACCAGCCAATTCGCGGATCGTGCGCCGGAGGTATCGCAGCTCACCGCCTATGACGAAAGCCATCTGGTCGATTATCTGCGCTTGGTCGACGCTGCCGACGAAGGCGCAGACTGGCGCGAAGCCGCCGCCTGTATTCTCGGCATCGATGCGGCCGCCGAACCGCACCGGGCAAAGATAATGCACGACAGTCATCTTGCGCGAGCGCGATGGATGACTGAGGTTGGCTATGCCCATCTGCTCGGATGCGACCGACCGTTAAAGCGTTAAGATTTCAGTCCAATTCGGTTAAATCGCTCATCTCCGGCACGGCTTTCGCGGCATGGTTGAGCGCAGCCTTCGCGCTATTCGCCCGATACTCCACAGGTGACGCTGAACTTCCTGAGATCCGCGCGAGACGCGGTTAGGAGGATGGAATGCCGACGCCCCAGCGTCGGCGCCCGCGACGCGACGGCAGTTTGTCCGGCGCGATCGGACGCGCCGACATAGCTGCCGAATTCCTTCGGCGAAACCGCACCTATCGCGCCGAACATATGGAGATGCAGCAACGCATCGCGAGCGGCGCCGTCGCGAAGAATGCTGCCGAGTCGGCGTTCGCGCGGCGTTGGGGGTTATCCTTTCGCCACGGCACCGGATGACCTGTCAGAGCCGGTCGTCTGGCGCCCCGAGCTGACCGCTGTCACGGTCATCCTGGACGCCCCGCCGGAGGGATTTGCGACCGCCGCCCCGGTCGATCCGCGCGCACTCGGCGCGTTGCTCGCCGACCTGGCCGGAATCGACGGACGCCATGTCGTTGTCGCCGACGCGGCCGGCGAGCATCGGCTGTGGCTGCGCGAGGCGACGCCCGGCAGGCCGCTCGCTGCGGTCATCCCGCTCGACAAGGATTTCATCACCCGCATCGCCAGCCTACTGCGCTTCCACCGTCGTCTGCTCGGCCGTGCTCCGGGACCGCTGCCGCGTGGTTGGCCGCTCACCGCCTATCGGCTGGCGCGCCTTGACCTGATGCTCCGCGCGCTCGACCTGCGCCACACCGGCGCGACCTATCGCGAGATCGCCGCCGAGCTGGGGCGCGAGGACGCGCCCAAGTTATCCGCGAGTGACTGGAAGATGTCAGCTTCGCGTTCGTTCGTCGTGCGGTTGGTTCGCGATGGCATCGCAATGATGAACGGCGACTACCGCAAACTGCTCCGCATTCGCTGACCCGGCCCTCCCGGCTACGCCCGTGGGGGGTGGTCGCATCCGTGCAGCCTCACATCTTCATACCCCACCCGGCCGCTCCTAGCCTGTCATTTACGCCTCCTGCCGCCACCGCCCGCAGGAGCCGTCACTTGTCCGATACGCCCACCAACCTGCCGCCCCGCTTCCTGCGCACGCCGGAAGCCGCGCGGTTTCTCGGCCTCTCCGGCCGCACACTTGAGAAGCACCGCTATTTCGGGACCGGTCCGGCCTACCGCCGGATCGGTGGCCGGGTGGTCTATTCAGTCGATGACCTGCGCGCCTGGGCCGACATGGGCATCAAGCACTCGACCTCCGATCCGGGGCAGAACGACCTCATGCCGCGCGCGGACTCGGCCATCGCCCGGAGCCGGCGATGACAGTCCCGCCGTCACCCATGCGCCACCGCCAGCCGTCTGACGACGGCATGATCCGCGTCGAGCTGACGTGGATCGAGAAGCGGATCGAGCACTGGATCAGGTTCGGCCGCGTCGCCAAGGACGAGATCGTTGACCGCCGCCGCCGCATCGTCCGCTTCCGTCCCCGCGCGATCTTCGCGTTCGTCCGCTGGGCGTCAAACGACTACGGCACGGTCAGCTCGCGCATCGACATCGTGCGCGCGGTCGGTGCCGGCGAGCCGTTCACGACTCTCCCGTTCGTGCGGCCAGGCGGCGACATCCTGCTCAAGATCGAGGGCTGGCCAAAGGTCAGCCAAGTGCTCGCCGCGATCGACGCGACCGAGGCGGCCGGTGTCGATCCGTGCGACGCCGCGCCCGATCATTGGCGGCACGTCCACAACCGCATCGCCGCCGGACAACCGCCGCGCCCCTATACGATGGAGCGCCATCGCGCGTGGCTCAAACGCCGGGAGATCGAGCGATGACCCGCCGTGGATGGGCCATTGCGACGGCCTCCGCCGCGTCGCTGTTCGGCGCGTCTTTCCTCGCCGTGGCGGTGTTCGATCCGCTCCCGCGCGTCGTCTGGAACGCCAGCGCGAGCGCGCCAATCGGGCTTTATCGGATCGAGCCGCTTCCCGATCCGCCGAACGGTGCGTTGGTCGCCGTGACGCCGCCACCGGCGCTGGCGCGCTGGCTGGCGGAGCGCGGCTATCTCGGTGAGCGCGTGCCGCTGTTGAAGCATGTCGTGGCGCGGCCGGGGCAGATCGTGTGCCGCATCAACGCAGTGGTGAGCATCGATGGACGGCCCGTCGTCGTCGCCCGGCAGCGTGACGGCCGGGGCCGCCCGCTGCCGGTCTGGCAAGGCTGCCGCACGCTGCGCGCCGGCGAGCTGCTGATGCTCAACCCCGACCACGCCGACAGCATGGACGGTCGCTATTTCGGGCCGCTGCCGGCCTCGACCGTGCTCGGCCGCGCTGTCCCGATCCTCACCCGCGACTCCCCGGCCGCGCCGCTCGTCTGGCGCTGACCCGCTTCACCACCTGCCAACCCAAAGGAGATCATCATGCAGATCGGCAGCTTCTTCCGCACCCCCAACGGCTACGAAGGCATCATCGAGACGGCGACGCTCGACATCCGTATCTCGATCGTTCCGGCCGAGCGGAGCGACGCCGACAAGGCGCCGGACTGGCGCGTCCACCGCGGCGACGGCGGCGAAGGCCCGGAGATTGGCGCCGGCTGGAACGAGACCGGCGAACGCGCCGGGGATTACGTCTCGCTGCGCATCGACGATCCCGCCTTTGCACAGCCGATCCGCGCCGCGCTGTTCCAGAACACGGGCGACAAGTCCGCCTGGTCGCTGCGCTGGAATCGTCAGCCGAAGTCGCGCGAGCAGGACTGAGCCTGTGTGCTACCCACCCATCCCATTGTTCGCGGGAAAGCCGTCTCATCCCTTCGTCCCGCTCGGTCGCAGGCCGGTCGGGGGGCGCAGCGAAGGTCAAGGGCGACCGAAGGCCGGCGCTTCGCGCGCACCCTTTACCGAAGCGAGCACGCTGGCAGGCTGTCGGCGGAGCGGAGTCGGATCGGCGGTCGTGGTTGCCGTCTTCCTGCTGTTCGGCGGCGTGGCGTCTGCCCCGGCGTTGGCGCAAGATATGCCGGCCGCGCGATCGGCGGCCGCCCATCCCTATGCTGATCATGTCGCCGACGCCGCGCGGCGGTTCGGTATCCCCGAAGCGTGGATATGGGCCGTGATGCGCGTCGAGAGCGGCGGCAATTCCCGCGCCGTCTCGCGCGCCGGGGCGATGGGCTTGATGCAGCTCATGCCCGCGACCTGGGCCGGGCTTCGCATCCGCTACAGCCTCGGTCCCAATCCGTTCGACGTGCGCGACAACATCATGGCGGGCGCGGCCTATCTGCGCGAGATGCACGACCGCTACGGCAACGCCAGCGCGATGCTGGCTGCCTATAATGCGGGACCGGGCCGCTACGACGACTTCGTGTCGCGCGGCCGTCCGCTGCCGCCCGAGACGGTCGACTATCTCGCCAAACTTGCGCTGATTGTCGGGACGGCGGGCGCGGCGGAAGTGGCGGTCAGCGCTCCGTCCGATCCGTTCGCTTGGCGTCGCGCCGCGCTGTTCGTGCGCACGGCGAGCACCGCATCAGATGCGGTTGGCGTGCAGTCGGGCGGCACGCTCGATGCAACCGCGTCGCGACCGGGGCAGATTGCAGCAGGCGAGGAGATCGCTGGCCCATCGTCGCCCGTCCGGGAGGCGGACACGCTGTTCGTCCCCCGCGCCCGCGCGGGCCGACCGCAATGATCCACATCGTATCCCCATCATCCGTCCTAGGCAGCATTGTGGCTAGGGAGGGAGAAAACGGCAGGGACAGACGAGGGCAAGATATAAGCAGCGCCCCGTTTCGCCGAAAAGCGAAGGCTTTTCCGTGGCTTCACGCGGGGGCGTCGGTCGGCGCGCGTGCCGCGCGGGAGAGAAAAGGCAGCAAAAACAACGCCTCGAATGGCACCACAGGCCATTTGCGGCCGAAAGCGGCCCGGCCGTGAGCGACGAGAGCGAGTTCCGCGTCCGGCCGGGCAAGGCAAAGCGCAGCAAGGCGCAGGGCCGCAATGCCCGCGGCCTGGTCGCCGAGGTGCTGCGCGTCGCCGCGATCCATAGTGGCGGCCGGCGCGGCGGCACCAGCGGAGCGCGACGGGGTGCGCAATCGACCTTCGGGCGGGGACGCACCGCCTTCGCCCGCAGTCGCCTGTTCGGCTCGGGCCGGCGCGTCATGGTCAAGATGCTGCCCGTGACCACCCGAAGCCGGGGTGGCCGGCGCTCGGCGCCGCTGTCCGCGCACGTCGCGTATTTGAAGCGCGAAGGCGTCACCCGCGACGGCTCGCCAACGCGGATGTTCGACGCGGCCGGCGACAACGCAGACGATCGCGGTTTCACCGAGCGGTGCAAGGATGACCGGCACCATTTCAGGGTCATCGTGTCGCCCGAGGACGCGGCTGAACTGACCGACCTGCGCGAATACACGCGCGACGTCATGCGGCAGATGGAGGCCGACCTGGGCACGCGGCTCGATTGGGTCGCGGTCGATCACTGGAACACCGACAATCCGCATGTCCACTTGCTCGTGCGCGGCGTAACGGATCAGGGTGCCGATCTCGTCATCTCCCGCGACTACATAAGCCACAATCTCCGCTCGCGCGCGCAAGACCTGGCCTTCGCCGAACTAGGGCCGAAGCCCGAGCATGAGGTGCAGCGCGCGCTCGACCGCGAGGTGACGGCGGAGCGCTGGACCCGGCTCGATTCCGAGATCCAGCGCTCCGCCGACGAGCTAGGCGTGATCGACCTGCGCCCAGAGCGGCCCGGCCCCGACGATCCGCGGCTCCGCCGCTTGATGATCGGCCGGTTGCAGCATCTGGAAACGATGGGGCTCGCAGCCGAGGGCGATACCGGCCACTGGGCGGTCGCGGGAGGTGCGGGGGCGAAGCTGCGCGAGCTGGGCGCGCGCGGAGACATCATCCGCACGATCGGCGCGGCGCTCAAGGATCGGGGGCAGGACCGGCCGCTCGACAGCTACTCCGTCGTCACCAGCGCGGCCGAGAAGCCGATCGCCGGCAGGCTGATCGACAAGGGGTTGCACGACGAGCTGACCGGCACCGCCTATGCCGTGATCGACGGCACGGACGGGCGCACCCACCATGTTCGCCTGCCGGGCATCGAGGCGCTGGAGCATAGCCCAAAGCTCGGCGGCATCGTCGAGCTGCGCGGCGTCGGCCGGCCCGGCGAGGGGAAGCCGACGCTGGTGCTCGCCACGCGGTCGGACATAGACCTTGCCGCGCAGGTGAAAGCGCCCGGCGCGACCTGGCTTGACCATCGCCTGATCGAGCGTGGCGCCAGCGTCGCGGATGGCGGGTTCGGCGCCGAGGTGCGGCGCGCGATGGACGCACGCACCGACCATCTCGTCAAGGAGGGACTGGCGCGCCGTTTTGGCGAGCGGACGGTGTTCGAGCGCGGAATGCTCGACATGTTGCGCAAGCGCGAGCTGGACGCGGTTAGCGCGAAGATCGCGGGCGAGACCGGCCTTGCCTACCGCCCCGCCGCGTCCGGCGAGAAGATCGCCGGCATCGTGCGCCAGCGTCTTGCGCTCGCATCCGGCCGCTTCGCCATGATCGACGACGGCCTCGGCTTCCGGCTCGTGCCCTGGGCCAGCCCCCTCGAACAGCAACTCGGCCGTCAGGTGTCCGGCGTCGTCCGCGCCGGCGGCGGCATCGACTGGACGCTCGGCCGCAAGCGCGGCCTCGGCATCTGAATAAGGAGACCGCCATGTCCGCGACCAAGATACTTTGGGGCCAGATCATCATCGTGTTCCTGATCGTGCTCGCCGGCGTGTGGGGCGCGACGCAGTGGACCGCCGCCGCGCTCGCTTATCAGCCCGAGCTGGGGCCGCCGTGGTTCGAGGCGTTGGGGTTGCGGGTCTATCCGCCGCCGGCCTTTTTCTGGTGGTGGTTCAGCTTCGACGCCTACGCGCCCGACATCTTCAAGACGGGCGCGTTCATCGCCGCGTCGGGCGGGTTCGCGTCGATAGCCGTCGCCATCGGCATGTCGGTGTGGCGCGCGCGTGAATTGAAGAACGCCGAGACCTATGGGTCTGCGCGCTGGGCGACCGAGCGCGAGGTTCATACGGCCGGGTTGCTGGGGCCGAATGGCGTCGTGCTCGGCAGACTCGCCCGCGACTATCTTCGCCACGACGGCCCCGAGCATGTGTTGTGCTTCGCCCCGACCCGTTCGGGCAAGGGCGTCGGCCTGGTCGTGCCGTCGCTGCTGACCTGGCCGGCGTCGGCGATCGTCCACGACATCAAGGGCGAGAATTGGACGCTGACCGCCGGCTTCCGCGCGCGGCACGGCCGCGTCCTGCTGTTCGATCCGACCAATGCGGAGTCGGCCGCCTACAACCCGTTGCTGGAGGTGCGGCGCGGCCAGTGGGAAGTGCGCGACGTGCAGAATGTCGCCGACGTGCTCGTCGATCCCGAAGGCTCGCTGGAGCGCCGCAACCACTGGGAGAAAACCTCCCACTCGCTGCTGGTCGGCGCGATCCTCCACGTCCTGTATGCCGAGGCGGATAAGACGCTGGCCGGCGTCGCCGGATTCCTTTCGGACCCGGCGCGCACGATCGAGCAGACGCTGGCGGCGATGATGGCGACGCCGCACTTGGGCGAAGCAGGTGTGCATCCCGTCGTCGCCAGCGCCGCACGCGAACTGCTGAACAAATCCGACAACGAGCGGTCAGGCGTGCTCAGCACGGCCATGTCGTTCCTCGGCCTCTACCGCGATCCCGTCGTGGCGCAGGTAACGCGGGCCTGCCAGTGGCGCATAACGGATCTGGTCGAAGGCGATCGGCCGGCGACGCTCTATCTGGTCGTGCCGCCCAGCGACATATCGCGCACCAAGCCGCTAATCCGCCTCATCCTCAACCAGATCGGGCGTCGGCTGACTGAGGAGCTGACGCCCAAGGGTAATCGCCATCGTGTGCTGCTCATGCTCGACGAATTTCCCGCGCTCGGCCGGCTCGACTTTTTCGAGTCCGCCTTGGCGTTCATGGCGGGCTACGGGCTCAAAGCGTTCCTGATCGCGCAGTCGTTAAACCAGATCGAGAAGGCTTACGGCCCGAACAACGCGATCCTCGACAACTGCCATGTCCGCGTGAGCTTCGCCACCAATGACGAACGCACCGCCAAGCGCGTGTCGGACGCGCTCGGCACCGCTACCGAAATGCGGGCGATGAAGAACTACGCCGGGCATCGCCTGTCGCCTTGGCTCGGGCATTTGATGGTGTCGCGGTCGGAGACCGCCCGCCAACTTCTCACGCCCGGCGAGGTGATGCAGCTTCCGCCAGACGACGAGATCGTGATGGTGGCCGGTGTCCATCCGATCCGCGCGAAGAAGGCGCGCTATTTTCAGGACCGCCGCCTGTCCGAACGGATAGTCCAGGCACCTGCCCCGGAGGCGACAAAGGCGCGGGCGGACGACTGGACGGGGCGGCAGGCGGCCGCCGATCCGAAACAGGTGGCGCGTATCGTCCGTGACGCGGAAGACGCCGCCAACGGCGGGCTCCGTCGTGAGCCCGAACTGCCTGAGCATTTTGCTATCGCGCCGGAAACGACGGCTCCGCCGAGCCAAGAGTTTTCGATCGTCGATGACGAACAGGATGACGCGGCCCGGCAAGCGGCGGTCCGCCGCCGGATGCAGGGGCTCGCCCGGCAGGCGTCGCTCGATCCTAGCGACGGCATCGACTTGTAGGAGGCAATCATGCGGACCCGGCTCAACGTCTATTTTCCGCCCGCGCTCGCCAAGCAGGTTGACGAACTGGCAATCCGGCGGCGCATCTCGCGCTCGGCGATCGTGGAGGCCGCGGTCGCGTCTTACCTTTCGCCGGACGGTGCCGACAGGATGGAAGCGGCGTTCGCGCGCAGGCTCGACCGCTTGTCGCGGCAGGTGCAGCGGCTCGAGCGCAACACCGGCCTGACCACCGAGGCGTTGAGCCTGTTCGTCCGGTTCTGGCTGTCCGTGACCCCACCGCTGCCTGACGAGGACCAGGCGGCCGCGCAGGTCAAGGGCCGCAAGCGCTACGAGGGCTTTATCGAGACGCTCGGCCGACGCTTCGCCAGCGGCAAGACGTTGATGGACGAGATTCCCGAAGATGTCTGGCCGCGCTCAACATCACCCGAGTCGGACTGAATTGCAGCGCGTTGCCCAGATTTAGCGGGAAGTTGCTTCCGCCCTCGGCAACGTATCTACCGCCCCCTCTACTACGCCGGCAACTAGCTGTTGCGAGCCGAGCATCTCTGCGTCTCTTGATGTGCCCCGACAGCCGGGCGGCGGTTCGCCCGGTCCTTTGTAGGGGCCAGTCGTTGACCGTCCACCCGACCCGATCCGAGGCAAAATCACGCGGCGCGCGGATGCTGCGCACCGCGCTCGGACCGTCAATCGCGGCATGGCTGGACGATCCCGCCGTCATCGAAGTGATGCTGAACCCGGATGGCCGACTTTGGCTCGATACGCTCGGCGAAGGCATCAGAAATACGGGCGAGCTGCTGAGCGCTGCCGATGGCGAGCGCATCGTGCGCCTGGTCGCGCACCATGTCGGCGTCGAGGTTCACGCCCGATCCCCGCGCGTCTCGGCCGAGCTGCCAGAAGGAGGTGAGCGGTTCGAGGGGTTGCTGCCGCCCGTCGTCGCAGCGCCGGCCTTCGCCATACGGAAGCCCGCTGTCGCCGTGTTCACGCTCGACGATTACGCGCGCGCCGGGATCATGTCGGCGGTTGAGGCCGATGCGTTGCGCCACGGTGTCGAAAGCCGCGCCAACATCCTCGTCGCGGGCGGCACCGGCGCGGGCAAGACCACGTTGGTCAATGCGCTATTGGCGGAAGTCGCCAAGACCACCGACCGCATCGTCCTGATCGAAGATACGCGCGAGCTGCAATGCGCCGCGCCTAACCTCGTCGCCATGCGGACCAAGGATGGCGTGGTGTCGCTGTCCGAGCTGGTCCGCTCGTCGCTACGCCTGCGCCCCGACCGCATCCCCATCGGCGAGGTTCGCGGCGCCGAGGCGCTCGACCTCATCAAAGCCTGGGGCACCGGCCATCCCGGCGGGGTCGGCACGATCCACGCCGGCACTGCGCTCGGCGCGCTGCGCCGCGTGGAGCAGCTTATTCAAGAGGCGGTCGTCACGGTCCCGCGCGCGCTGATCGCCGAGACCATCGACATGATCGCCGTGCTGGTCCGCGACGCGCACGGGCGCCGGCTGACCGAGCTGGCCCGCGTCGAAGGGCTCGACTCCTCTACCGGCGACTACCGCCTCGCACTGCTCACCATCCCCCAAATCGGAGACCTGCCATGATCCATGCCATTCGGCATGGCGCACGCCGCGCTATGCTCACCGCCACTGCCAGCGTGATCGCGCTGACGTTCGCCGTTCCGGCCCATGCCGGTGGCTCGTCGATGCCGTGGGAAGCGCCGCTCCAGTCGATTCTCGAATCTATCGAGGGCCCGGTCGCCAAGATCGTCGCGGTCATGATCATCATCGTGACCGGCCTGACGCTCGCGTTCGGTGATACGAGCGGCGGTTCGCGCAAGCTGATCCAGATCGTGTTCGGCCTGTCGATCGCGTTCGCAGCCAGCTCCTTCTTCCTGAGCTTCTTCAGCTTCGGCGGCGGAGCGCTGGTCTGATGTCGGACGGGGCCGAGCCCATCCCCGGCTATTTCGCGCCGGTCCACCGGGCGCTGACCGAGCAGATATTGCTCGGCGGCGCGCCGCGCTCGCTCGCTATCGTCAACGGGACGCTGGCGGGCGCGATCGGCCTCGGCCTGCGGCTCTGGATCGCCGGCCTGGTCATCTGGGCCGTCGGCCACGGGCTATCCGTCTGGGCCGCGCGCCGCGACCCGCAATTCGTAGACGTGGCCCGCCGCCACCTCCGTTACCCGACATGGATGCGGCCATGATGAGCTTGCGTGAGTATCGCAGCAAGGCTGCGCACCTGGCCGACTTCCTGCCCTGGGCCGCGCTGGTCGGCGAAGGCGTCGTGCTGAACAAGGACGGCAGCTTCCAGCGCACCGCGCGTTTCCGCGGCCCCGATCTCGACAGCGCGACACCGGCCGAACTGGTTGCCACGACCTCGCGGCTGAATGGAGCGCTCCGGCGTCTGGGGTCGGGCTGGGCGATTTTCGTCGAGGCGCAGCGCACGCCAGCGCTCGACTACCCGGCGTCCAGCTTACCCGACCCCGTATCGGAACTGGTCGATTGGGAACGGCGCGAGCAATTCAGCGAGGAAGGCGCGCATTTCGAGAGCGCCTATTATCTGACGCTGCTGTGGATGCCGCCCGCCGAGGAAGCCGCGCGCGCCGAAGGTTGGCTTTACGAGGGCCGAGCCACGACCGGCGTCGATCCGTGGGAGCTGCTCAAAGGCTTCACCGATCGCAGCGACCGCGTTCTGAACCTGATCGAAGGCTTCGTGCCCGAAGTCCGATGGCTCGATGATGCCGAGACGCTGACCTATCTGCACAGCACGGTCTCGACGCACCGCCAGCGCGTGCGGGTGCCGGAGACCCCGATGCACCTCGACGCGCTGTTGGCCGACGTGCCGCTGACCGGCGGCCTCGAACCCAAGCTCGGTGACCATCATCTCCGCACGCTGACGATTACGGGATTCCCGAGCGTCACGTTCCCCGGCCTCCTCGACGAGCTGAACCGGCTCGCCTTCGAGTATCGCTGGTCCACCCGCGCGATCATGCTCGACAAGACCGATGCGACCAAGCTGCTGAGCCGCATCCGCCGTCAGTGGTTCGCCAAGCGCAAGAGCGTCGCGGCCATCCTGAAAGAGGTGATGACCAACGAGGCGAGCGCGCTGATCGACAGCGACGCCTCGAACAAGGCCGCCGACGCCGACACCGCCCTGCAGGAGCTGGGCGCCGACTATGCCGGCATGGCCTATGTCACCGCGACAGTGACGGTATGGGACCGCGATCCCGCCATCGCCGCCGAGAAGCTGCGACTGGTGGAGAAGGTCATCCAGGGCCGCGACTTCACCGTGATCCCCGAGAGCATGAACGCGATCGAGGCATGGCTGGGGAGTCTCCCCGGCCACACCTACGCCAACGTCCGCCAACCCCCGATTTCCACCATCAATCTCGCCCACCTGATCCCCCTGTCAGCAGTATGGGCGGGGCCGGAACGGGACGATCATTTCGGTGCGCCCCCCTTGCTCTACGGCAAGACCGAAGGATCGACCCCGTTCCGGTTTTCCCTTCACGTCGGCGATGTCGGCCACACGCTGATCGTCGGCCCCACCGGCGCCGGCAAGTCAGTGCTGCTCGCCCTGATGGCGATGCAGTTCCGCCGCTATGAGGCGGCGCAGGTCTTCGCATTCGACTTCGGCGGCAGCATTCGCGCCGCCGCGATCGGCATGGGCGGCGACTGGCAGGACTTGGGCGGGATGCTTGCCGACGAGGCCGGCGGCGGCGTGCAGCTCCAGCCGCTGGCACGGATCGACGATCCGGCCGAGCGCGCCTGGGCGGCCGAATGGCTGGCGGCGATCCTCGCGTCCGAGGGCGTCGCGGTCGATCCGCAGGCCAAGGAGCATCTGTGGTCGGCGCTCGGCTCGCTTGCCAGTGCGCCCGTCACGGAACGCACGCTGACCGGGCTCGCCGTGCTGTTGCAGAGCCAGCAGCTCAAGCAGGCGCTCGCCTCCTATTGCCTTGGCGGGCCGTGGGGTCGGCTGCTTGACGCAGAGGCCGAGCGTCTCGGCGAAGCGTCGGTCCAGGCGTTCGAGACCGAGGGCTTGGTTGGTGCCGGCTCGGCCGCCGCTGTCCTCTCCTACCTGTTCCACCGGATCGAAGGCCGGCTGGACGGCTCGCCGACGCTCATCATCATCGACGAGGGCTGGCTGGTTCTCGACAGCCCGGACTTCGCCGCGCAGCTCCGCGAATGGCTCAAGACGCTGCGCAAGAAGAACGCCAGCGTCGTCTTCGCCACGCAGAGCCTCGCCGACATCGAGACGTCGAGCATCGCGCCGGCCATCATCGAGAGCTGCCCGACGCGCATCTTCCTGCCGAACGAGCGCGGGGCCGAGCCGCAGATCGCCGCCATCTACGAGCGGTTCGGCCTCAACGCCCGCCAGATCGAAATCCTGAGCCGGGCGACGCCCAAGCGCGACTATTACTGCCAGTCGCGGCGGGGCAACCGGCTGTTCGAGCTGGGGCTGGGCGAGGTTGCGCTGGCCTTCGCCGCCGCTTCTTCCAAGAGCGATCAGCTCCGCATCGCCGAGTTGGTCGAGACCCACGGCCGCGAGCGCTTCGCCGCGGAATGGCTGCGTCATCGCGGCCTGGCCTGGGCGGTCGATCTTCTTCCCGAACCCTTACCCGATCCGCTGGCCGGTCGCCGGGAAGATGCCAGCCAGCTCCCCCTTGCCTTGAAGGACATGACCCCATGAAGCCCAATATCCTGCGCCGCGCAATGCTGGCCGGCGCCATCGCCACGTCGAGCATGATCGGCATCACCGCCGCCACGCCGGCGCACGCTCAGTTCGGCGGGATCGTCTATGACCCAACCAACTATGCGCAGAACGTGCTGACGGCCGCCCGGTCGCTCCAGCAGATCAACAACCAGATTCAGCAAATCCAGCAGCAGGCGACCAGCCTCATCAACGAGGCGCGCAACCTGACCTCGCTGCCGTTCAGCTCGCTCCAGCAGTTGCAGAGCCAAGTGCAGCGCACCCAGCAGCTTCTGGGCGAGGCGCAGCGCATCGCCTACGACGTGCAGAACGTCCAGCAGGTGTTCAACGGTCGCTACAAGGGCGCGGCGCTCACCGGCACCCACGCGCAGATGGTCGCCAACGCCAACGCCCGCTGGGAGGATAGCGTCGGCGCGTTCGAGGACGCGCTGCGCGTTCAGGCCGGCGTCGTCGGCAATATCGACGGCGCGCGCACGACGATGGACGGCCTGGTCACGTCAAGCCAGTCGGCGACGGGCGCGCTTCAGGCCGCGCAGGCGGGCAACCAGCTTCTCGCGCTGCAATCGCAGCAGCTCGCGGACCTGACGGCGCTGCTCGCCGCGCAGGGCCGGGCGCAGGCGCTGGACTCGGCGCGCAACGCGGCCGTCGAAGCCGAAAGCCGCGAACGGCTCCGCCGCTTCCTGACGCGGTCCACCGGCTATCAACCGGGCAACGCCCGCATGTTCCACGACTGATCGTCATGGACAGCAAGCTCCTCGCGCGCATCGGCGCCGTCAT
>PJTZ01000161.1_pt1 | contig 37394 bp, 37 predicted proteins | sample 1512131 | NCBI WGS metagenome assembly PJTZ01 (sample SAMN08177679, study PRJNA422409) | Soil metagenome, whole genome shotgun sequencing project. | reverse complement strand
TTTAACAAAGCAAAAAGAAATCTACACCTCCAAGTTCGAGAACGAAGTTTATACGGCTAATGAGCGAAAAGAAACCGTAGAAAAGACCAATGCCTTCGGTGTCTTCTACCGTTATTATTTTATGCCGTTCAACAAAACACGCTGGAATACTTTTGCCGAGGTGAATCCAAGCTATCAGCTAACTAAGGCTCATGACGCTGTTATGTCAACCACCCAAAACCACGAGTCATTTTACGGATCAAGCACAGTTCAGGCATCATCACGCCGTCAGAAAGCCATCGATATCGATATTAAAGTTGGGGCTTCCTACCGCATAGCCAATAATTTCCATGCCCAGCTATCCATAAGATCGTTAGCCAATGTAAAGCACACCTTTAGCAATTCGTATAGCACAACAGATGAGCAGAAAGAGACGTCTTATCGCTTTTTTACTTCGCCATTATCAAACACCTATCTTTCACTTTTATTTAGTATTTAAATTTTCAACATGAGCAAATTTTACATTTTATTTTTAGTAGCGTGCATACTTGCTACAGGTCGGTCCTATAGCCAAGATCATAAGTTCAATATCTCCGTCCATACCAATCTCGGTAAAAGCAACTCATCAACCGGCACGGCATCCGAGAATAGCTCTACAGCCGAAATGAAACGGTTTACGATTACACCTCGAGCAGTTTTTCGGATCGATAACGTATGGGCAATCGGCGCGCTATATAACTACAGTAATGTCACTAATAGATCACGCATTGTAATACCGGGACTTGGAGAAGGGTATTTAGATACCAAAACAATAGATCAGCATGCCGGCGTGCTGGTTCAGACCTATCTTTTTGATAACGGAAAATTCGCAGCTTTTTTAGAGTTAGACGGTACAAAGGGAACCTCAAAAACAAAAATATTGCCTGAAGAACAGTCTACATGGTTTAGTCAGCCTACACGTGCTAATGTATATTCCTCTGGAATACATGCCGGAGGACGGTATACCTTTTTCAAAGGACTCGGTGCAGAGGTACGCCTAAACCGTTTGGTTAGTTATCGCCATTTAAAAACAAAAGATGTTGACGCGAAAACAAGTCATTTCGACTTATTTAGCAACATTTGGAATGAAGCTTCTCTAGGACTTTCTTATCAATTCTAGGTATTCTGACTCTGAACAAAAAACACCCGAAGCCTCTGCTCCGGGTGTTTTCTATTATCGCCTTCGCCTTCTACCTTGCAACAAGCGGCTGGTGAGGTAACTCACTGATGCGCCTATCACGGCCATCAAAGCGGTATGTGCGAGATTACTCCAGTCGAAGCTGTTCCACACCGAGCAAACAGTACCGCCCAGCGTACCCAACTGCACATTACTTAGCGACCTCATCGCTCCCCTCCTTTCCTTCTGTTTTTGGCTGATCGGTATCATCCTGCATTACTTGCTCGATGATGCCCAAACCCACCGCGATGTATTTCAATACATTCAATGCCTTCGCCGGCAATTTTATCGGCGCCAGCAGTACCACCTGTACCGCTTGGCTTATTTTTCTGATTATCCTCCTCATTATCTGCTATTTAAAAGTTCGTTCCCCCATGAACTTAGTTGGTTCCCTCATGAACTTAGTTCGTTCCCCCATGAACTTAGCTCATGAATTTTTATAAACACCTCTCCTTTTTCCATTGCTGCCGCAAGCCGCTTATACAGCGCTACATAGGCCTTTCTGGACTGTCGAATTTCATACTCCTTCTGTTTCTTGAAGTACTTTACCTTTTGCCCCACCAACAAGCAACCCGCCGTGTCGGAGAAATTGTTGCCCATGTGGATATAGATGTAAGAGAAATTTGGCACATCCATGAGCTGTATCATGCCCTTATGAAAATCCGGAAATAGCCGGTGGTATCGCCCGTGCATACCACCATAGCGTCGGAACGCCAGTTTATAGCGGCCCGCAGGAATAGCGGTACTTCCTTTGATCTTTTCGTCCCGCACCGAATCCTCCAGTACGTAACAGACTTGCTCGCCATCGATATAGAGCGCAGACAGGGTACTGTTTTTCCCCTGCCTACTGCGTTTTACTTCGATTTCCATCCGCTAACGCACCACATGTGTTACCATCTCCGACCAATCCGAGCGACCATAACCGTTCACTGCACGTACACGCACGCCATAACGTTGATAGGGTACCAATGGCGCTACGATGTTCTGCCTTGATGACGACGTGGTATACGATTCACCCCACTCATCCGGCAGACCATTCGCATCGATCTGGCACAATTGGTATTCGTACAATTTGGCCGAATGGTTTTTGTCGAAATCCAATCGCATCTGTCCTTTCTGCCGGCCGTCACCCACGGTAATTCCTGTCACTGGCAACGGTACATCGTCCTTCTGCGGTAAACTGGATACCGCAAACCCCGAACTCAATAGTTTCGGCAGATCACCATCGGCCATTTGCGTCACGTAGAACGCCAGCCGTTTCAATAGCTGCTCTGTCGCTTTCCTAGCCTGGTTCTTGGCAGCTGTATCCTCCGGACTGCCGCGTCGTTTGGCCATGGATAGCTTTTGTTCGTAATCGTTTAAGACTTCCGTCACCACTTCCAATGTTGGTTCCGGTGTTTCAAAGTTGGCGTTGCCCGTCATGGCAAGCAGCACCGTTTTCCCTTTGACCAATACGGTTTCATCACTGTCCTTGGTGAAACCACCCAATGCTTGTTGTTTTATGTTCATCACATAGTTGTTTTAGCAGCAGGGCCCATTCCCTCGCTGTGAAACAAAAGTGGTCTGAGCCGGAAAATTTTAACGGAAAACGACGACAGAAGGGTACAAAAGAACACAAAAGGGCACTAACGACGACGATAATTAGTTGAAAATAATTTGTTATATTTGTAGCAGTATGAAAAAGCAAGAGATCAAAAAAGAAACGATCGTTAAATCAGTGTCTAAAATGATTGCTGATAAGGAATCCGTGCGTTCATACATGAAGGGAAAAACTTCTCTTAAAGAACTGAATAAAAAAGGTATTAAGTTTGCAAAGCCATTATAACTACGTTTTTGACGACATTACCAGTACGTACAATTTCGTAACCAAAAACAACATTTTATATAGAGTTGCTTTCGTCGTGGACGAATCTTTTTCGTCTATTTCGGGCGAAGAGATACAAAATGTCTATCAATTAGTAGTAGAAAAGGCAAATGAAGAACTTGAACCTTTCGATGCAAAAGTTTCTCGAACTATCCAAAATATCATTCAAAGGTTCTTTCAACAAACAGAAAACTCCCTTATTTATATATGCTCGGATGACGATCACAAATCAATAGTGCGCCATAAAATTTTTAGTCGTTGGTATAAAAACTCCAAATATCAAGAGGATATTATAAAACTAGACAACATTATAAAAGTTGATGTAAACCTAGAATCTCCTCAAATTCTATATACATCTATGATGTTTCATAAAAAAAATACACAATACGAGAAGCTTATCTCTATCTATAATCAGGTAGAAAAGGCTTTGAACGAAGATAAATAAGTCATTTGAGCTCTAACGACGACGACAGCGTCATCAGCAACCCGGACGGAAGTATCGCTTCGGCGGACGGAAGTATCGTATCGATGGGCGGAAGTATCACATCGTCGTACGCCGACGTCATTTTGTTAACCAACCCGATCAAGCTCCCGGCTATCTTTTTCGCGTCGGCATACGGGACAACAATCCCCTTGCCCAAGGCACGCATGTTGTCGTATGCCGAAATCATTTCGGTGCACAGGCGGTTATTTTCGACGTACGGCGACATTATCCTGATGGACAGAAGTTTGGTCTCGTCATAGCGAAAAAGGCGTATTCCGGACAGGGAGATACCCCTGAAAGTCAACTTCATGGTGTTGGCGCATGAAAGAACCACAATCCCATACGAAAGAAGCGTGCCGTTGTCCGGCAAATTACGGAAGTCGCACGCCGTCAAGACATCGGCGGACCGCAAAACAAAGGGGAAGCACGATGTTATCTGTACCTCCCCTTGCGCCAGTACGGCGCGCAACGTCCTTATTATATTAACGTTTGCCTTTGCGATTGCTTTCTTTGAAAGCACCCCCCAGATCATCTTCACTATAGAAATGACGCCTTCCCATAATGCGCGGCACCAAGATGCCACGTTCTACCCAACGGGTGTAGGCACTATCTTTAATATTCAGCTTACGCATCACCTCCTTTCGGGTTAGCAGCGTATCTATTTCAGCTGGTTTCGGAGCCGCACTACATGTTTGCGGTAAATCCACATCAATATGTAGTGCTTTCAAGATGGCTAGTAGGATCGCACATTGTACGCATTTACGTGGCCCATGGCCACAAGGATCATTGTTCATTATAAATGGTGTTATAAGGTTAGGATTATCGTGTCGTCATAAAATGAACACGGAGCATTAATTCTTTTTTCTGGTAGTTGATAATAGATTATGTCATGGTGACCTCCTTTCTGTTATTTATAAGTTCTTTTTATATTCCGCCAGTTTGTTCAGGCATTCCCGAAGTAGACCTTCTACTTCCGCTATGGCTACCGAATCCATCTGGCTGTATTTTTTCCGTATACTTTCGTAGGATATTTGCTCCTGTTGCGCTGTTCGGAAATGCTTGGTGATAAAGACGAAAGCATGCTTAAGCGGATCATCCGGTAATAGCTCTACATCGCGTGCTAAACGAAGCAGCATCAACATTTTTCTCACGGATATATTGACAACACATCGCTGGCTTTCTGGTTCCATTTGTACCATCCATTGGTTTAACCGGCTTTCGTAGAACTGGAGCTGATCGTTCCAAAATAACTGCAGCGCGTCCCCACTCCAGTCGCTCTTCCGCACCAGCTGCTGCAAATCCCATCGTCCCTGTAATTCCTGTTCCATAACTGCACTCCAATGCCTTACTTCCTCCAAAAGTTTTTCGATCCGCTGGTGTAAGCGTTCGATCTCATACCAGCAATCCCTTCCATCCACCTCCCGTACTTTCAGCCTTTCGTAGTCTCTTACCAACTTTCGGAATTGTTCAGCAAAACTACTCCTCATGATATTGCTTTTTAAACCGCTCCAGCAACCGTAGCCTGTCTTCTAATGCTGCTTTATATTTGTCACCTACCGGAATAAATTCCTTCCTTGTAGATCCCCTCAGTTTGATGCCTTCCGCAACACTATACTCCCTGATCCGATGAACAGGCAAAATAAAGCCCCGATGAACCCTGATAAAGTACTTAGCCGGAAGCAACTGCTCCATTTCGGTGATCGTAAACGCGGCCGTTGTGGAAGCACTGCTTTGTTGGCCAGCTTGGTCTGGGGTGTGGTATACCGTGCTCGTTCTTTCGCCAGCTTCTATATATTCAATATCACCTAACGTCACATAAAACCATGCGTTTTTACCCGGGGTACGAAAACCAACCGTTTGCAAAATATCCAATGGTACATTACTCGTATCCGGTTCCAGCGATTTCTTTCTGCCACAGTTTACCAACACACGATCTACTGCCAGATTAAATTTCTCCTCCGACATGGGCTTCAATAAATAATGATCAACAGCCAACTCCATGATCTCAGACGCAAAATTGTTGTAAGCCGTGCAGCATATAATATGTACCTTCCCTTTTACCCGTCTGATTACTTCCAGACCGTGCATGGCTTCCATCTCCATGTCCACGAACAAGATCTGTATATCTGCCCGCTCAATCAGGTCTATTATGCAATCGGGATTGGTCGAGGACTTGACCAATAAAAGTTCAGGTCTTGACTTTATAAGCCTCTGCATTTTTAGCAACGGTGCGCGTTCATCATCTAGCACCACGCATTTCAAAATCTCTAAAATCGTCTTCATATTCCAAAATTGTTATTTCTACCGTAAAAATGTTATCCGCAGTCTCCCACACGTGCATCTCATGCGTATTTGGAAACAAAAGCTCCAGTCTGCGTCGGGTACTACTCAAACCCGTGCCTGTCGACAAGATATTCTCCCGATTTTTATTCACCCAATTCTTGCACACGAAACGAAACCCATCGTCCATCAGCCACAATTTCGCTTCGATCGGTTTATCCGCAAGACCCCTATACCCATATTTGAAAGCATTTTCCAAACAGGTTCTTAAAACCCCCGGAGGTAGTTTTTGTCCGCATGCTTCTCCTTCGATGCTAAAGTTGACATAGCAATGCTCAAACCGCGTACGCTCCAATTCCAGATAACGATTCACCGCATCAATTTCTTTCTCTATAATGACTATCGGTTTCTCAGCACTGCTCTGCGCGTAACGCCACATATCCGTCAGTAACCCAATGGTACGCGCTGCGGAAGGCAACTGCTCCTCGCATTGCGCCTGTACACTCGCGAGTATACTGAAGGTAAAATGAGGATCGTTCTGTGCGCCCAACATGGCCAACAGACTCGCATTTGCCTCTTTCTCTTTCTCAAGCCTTGCTTGCGTTTCCCTTTCTTTACGAATCAAATTTCTCTTGGATCGAATATGCAAAACCAGCGCACCTGCCGCTAAAATTAAGGTAAGGTAGTTATTGAGCATTTCCCACAAGAATTTATTGCTATTACTTAAACGATCCGGTTCCATCATGACCATTCCATATTTAGGCATCAGGCGATAAACCACATGATACACCCCACTGGAAGATAAGACGAAGAGCAATACCAGACCGAGCCAAACCAGCCATTTTCGTCCTTTCACAAACAGGAAAAAAAACAGGGCTGTGGAGGCATTAAATGTTAGGATAAACATACCAAAGGCGATCAACTGCTCCCACAACGTCCGTTCTGGATGGAGATGATAGTTAAGGAGGACTGTCATTAGCCAGTAAATAGGCCATATAAAAAGCTGAATCTTAAAAGCTTCTCTAAAGAAAAAATGTTTAGGCATAGTGCTAGGTCGATGTAAAACGGCCTACAATATACTATTTTTAATTTTTTTCTCCATTCAGTGTTTACGATGCCAGCTGTCAAACAACATTTCAAAATCCTCTTTTTCGAGCACGAAAGACATATAGTCGTGTTTCCGCAACAAGAAATAACGATCTTCCAAGCAATATATACCATACGCCGTGCTATCTTCCGGCGGATCACCGTCCCATTTATTGCCATTCAAAAGCGTACCTACTTCCGCTAGCATACCATGTATATGCGGCCAATTGGTCCATTGCTCGGGCCAATGGTGTAGATAAGGCTCCAAGAAGTGAAATAATCTGTGCGTGGTCTCTTGTATATACGACTTCTTAAGGACGCCTTCGTCTGGTTCTATCCGTTCGCCGGTGATTAATGCTATATGCTCCTTTCGTCGCAATGCCAGCAGCGGATGGATGGGCAGCCCGAAGGTGTACGATAATTGCGCGGCACCTTTTGGGACAACGATGTGTTGCCCCAAAAACGATACCGATTGCAAGTCCTCCCTCTTCCGTGTATGTATGCCTTCCAGTCCATCTGTATAAATCAGCAGGAGAAAACCCTGTGCCAATCGTGCATACAACCTCCGTAAAGAAGATCTATCGTTGGCATCCAGTAGCTCAAAATAACCATCCTCCTCCGCTTTTTGCAATGCGGTCAGTAAATGCGGAAACCGCCTGTGCCACTTTGCCTTCACCTCTCCGGCTACCAAGAGTGCAAACCGCATTTTCGCTTTGATCAATAAATAGTTGATCAGTTGATACGCCCCAAAATGGTAGGTACACACGATACCGGGGTGCCGCTGCAGCTCGGTCAAGAAGCTATCCCAACCGTGAATAGGTAGCGGGTATTGATCCACAAAATAGGTGGTATCTTTACCATTGAGATGCTGCGCCAATTGGAACTGCTCGAACAGAACAACATGCTGATCCGGTGGTATTGTAGGCATAAAATTCTGTAGGTTTGCACTTAGAAAAGTATACGTATTCAGCGCTTCCACTACACCAATCCCATTCCTGGCAACACAATATCGCAATTCTTCGCTAAACGCATATAACCCGCCGCTCGTGTATTCATTTCCGTCCATGCATACGGATTTCGCTTTGTTGTGCGTTTTAAAATCTGCCGTACTGCTGCACTCCTTTCTGTTGTCTTTTTCTGTTTCATGTTTCTTATTTTTTTGGTTAAAACTTACTTCTGGGTACCCAAAAAAATTGCTTAGATCTACTCCAAACTTAAAATCAAACAATCTCAATTACCAAAAAAAAAACGTTATCCTGAAATAATCGACATGAACAGGCGTCTCCACGCTTTTTTTTATGTTGGATTGGCCAATTCTCACGCGAATCGGCTCCTCCAATAATTTTTTATTTTTTTGGATCCCGATGTCACCCCGGTGGATTCCAACATTGGCCAACCGGTCGCCAAAAGTCTTTCTGATTTCCTATTGGTGGATGTCACCCCTGTCACTTGACGCGTATTAAAATGTCTTTTTCATTTGTAAGACATCTACACTACCAAATCATGAAAAAAAGCCTACACGTCAACTTCCGCGCCCACTTTGGGCAAGCGATCGCCGATCAAACGCCTGAGCGACCGAAACCTCGGCTTAACATCCGACATGCAGACACGCAATACCATTCCAAAGAAGGAAATTGGGCCATCGCCCAAGAGTTCGATGGTAAACATGGTTATCTCTTTAGTTATGATCTACACCTCGAGGAGGCCGTGGTTATCCCGGTACAGGTCGATATGGGTGATTTGTATGTGCTGTATGTAGTCGAGGGAGACACCGATATTTTGGTCCGCGATGCTGCCGACGATCTTGTCTGCACCCTCGCCCCTGGTCGCGCCCGGTATTTGTATGTCCCTCCGGGCGATTATCGAGTCGAACTTTCTGCCGGAGGATATCAAGTCTTCGGATTTTACTTTGATGGTGGAATCTTTCGGGATGGGAATGACCGCAGCTTCCGCTTTTTACAGGAGGTGATTGCCGCTTACCGAAATCAAGCTACCGATTTGGTTTATAGCATCGACTTTCTCGTCGGTCCAAAAACCCGGCTACACATAGCCCATCTCTGTAAAAATTTAACGAAGGGCGATTTCAACAATGAAACTTTCGTTTTCGATGAACTGAGCCGGTTGATACAACTTTCCAAGCGGAAGGTCCAGGAGGAATATGAACAGATTGACCCAGCGACACATCTGGCCAATAATGCCATTGCGCTGATTGAAGCCTACGTACATACCCATGGGCAGGCATTCAGCATCCAGCACGTAGCCGACGATCTGGGTGTGACCGCTGCTCATCTATGTCGTGTATTTAAAGACGATATGCTTCCTTCCCCCAGAAGCTATAAAGATCGCCTTTTGCTTGCGCGTTGCAGAAAAGAGCTTCCCCATTATCAGCAATTGGGCGATGTTGCCGAGCGCTACCGGTTTTCCAGCATCGCCTCGTTCAGCCGGTTCTTTAAAAAGCACACCGGGCAAACGCCGGGTGCATACAAAGATGAGCTATATCGCTTACACCATCGTGTTTCGCTATAAATGCATCAGGATGTTGACCAACTTTCCAAATGGATCACGCACATAAAACCGACGCACGTCCCACGGCTCATCGACCGGACCGTATTCGATTTCGTATCCATGTTCTTTCATTCGTGCATACGCTTCCTCGATATCATCCACTTCGATGGATAGGTCGGGTACGGCAGTTCCAGATCCACCTTCGCTTGCGAAAGCGATCTGCACACGCATGGTTTCCATATTGCCATAACTCGTTATCCAACCGTGATCCATCAAGATATCCAGACCTAACAGCTCTCCGTAAAAATGTTGTGCAGCATCAATTTGCTGCGTGCTGATATTCGCGACTATTCTTTTTACCTCCATTGTACCCGATTGTTTTAGCATGTTCCCTCAATAGGTCTCCGCAATTTACAAATCAAAAATTGATAATTCAAGATATCAAAAACGGACAAACACCTATCTCCCATTCCGTATTAGTTTTGCTTTGTAAGTATCACGAATCGATGAAGTAAACATGAAAACAAAACAGTATAAACGAAAATTTGCGTTATTCCCCGGCAGGCGGGACGAACAAATTACCGAGGAAACCAACGATCAATAGATCGAGGTTCCGCAGCAAAAATAGATTACGCAACACAGAAGAAACAATAACATGCAAAAGCTTATCAACAGAACGAGAATAGCAACAACATTAGATGTGATAGTCCATAGCAAAGCCGCACAATGGCTTGGCAAAAAAGGATTGTGGCTCTACGGACATCTTCTCGGGATCATTGTTTATGGTTATGCTTTCCTGTATATGTATACCGGATACGACAAGCTTAAACATGTGGAAACCTTTATTAAAGGTAACCGGAAAATGCCGCTCATAGGACAGTATGCCGAACTTATCGGCTGGGGTATCCCTAAGCTAGAAATACTATTAGCCGTAGTGCTCGTATTGCCCTTCTTAAAGTTGAAGAAAATCGCGCTTTGTACTTCTGTCGTCTTAATGGGCATTTTCACACTCTACTTAGCGACGATGTTGATTTTCGTTCCAGATAGGCTATGCCACTGCGGAGGTGTAATCAAATCGATGGGCTGGTTCACACATTTAATCTTTAACCTTCTTTGGTTAGGTGCAGGAATCTTTGCCATCAAAAAATTATCTAAAGATGAGCCCGCTAAAGCTCGGTTGAAAAAATTACAACTTTAAATACAATACTATGAAAACTCAAATTAAAAAATTAGTAAAATCAGCACTGTTCGGTGTAACGGTGCTTGGTGGGGCAATGTTCATGCAATCTTTTACGGAGTCGATTCCTACGGTAAAACAAAACGAACAAATGTGGGGAAGACTACAAAACGGAGCATGGGTAGAATTAAATACACCAGAAGAGCAATCTGCTCCTTGTAATCCAGACCCAGAGGTTTGTAAGGCTATTTATCAACAGGGATTTACGCCCGTAACGGGAGCTCCTAGCGAACCTGGCCATGTAAGTATCGTGGATGAAGAAGGATTTATTGATCTTCCCTAGAATAGAAAAATGGATGGGGCTGATCCCATCCCTTTTTCTAATTATCTAAACTCAAATCCAAATTATACAATAATTCATTGCGAGGTATAGGAAAGCAATAAAATTCACTATCGGGTTTTAATGTGTAAGTCGTTCCGTTGTATATCCTCACTAACGTCGTGGAAAACTGAGGATCTTTATTTAAACGTCTCAGGTCATACCATCTCAAACCTCTAAAAACAAGCTCTTGTCGCCTTTCCTTATAAATATGTACCAAGGCATCTTCTTTATTTTGTGCTTCAAGATTTACATAGGAAACAGTTTTATCAAATCGCGTTTTCCGCAATGCATTCAAAACATCCATCGCTTCATTTAATCTGTCTAGCTGCGTCAGGCTTTCTGCCAGCACCAGATACATTTCGCTCGTCGTCAAACCCGAGTATGGGGCTACCGTACTTCCGAAATACGTGCGGTTTATCTGTGCATTACCGGCATCATCAAACTTCAAGAATTTCGTTTTTCGAAGATCACCTTCGTCATATAGATTTACCAGATTCGGATCTATTATGGCATTTCGAATAAGAGATGATGCCTGCAATATGGGAATGGAATGAAATAGCACCTCGTCATTTCCCACAAGAAGCGGATCGGGAAATATAGTTCCCACATCGTTAAAATCTAGCAGGTTATTCTTAATGTCCAACGCAGATCGTGCATATCTTTCCGTATGCACGTAGTCAAACCTACTAAGATATACACGTGCCAACAATCCATAGGCAGCCACTAAATTCGGACGCGAAGCAACGAATGAAGTTGAAGGCAGAAGTAAGATCGCATTTTCAAGATCATCTAAAATTTGTGCATAACACATTTCCACAGTTGAGCGCCCAATGTGCTCGTTTACGTCGGCACTTAGCTTCAGAACAATTCCCAAATCCGTATTTGCCGTTTGGCTATCGTAGGGCGCACTGTATACCTGCAAGAGATTGAAAAAATGCCAAGCTCTGAAAAAATATGCTGCACCCTTTATTTCACGATACCGGTTTTCCTCCTGCTCCGGCCGTATTTCCTGTAAACCTTCAAGTACCAGGTTAGCCCTTAGTACCTGTGCATATAGCCGATTCCAGTCATAATGAGATTCAAGTGCAACAAGACCTTCCCGGTTCCATAAATAAGCATTTCTAACATCTTCGGAGATCATATTTAATCCGTCTTCTTTAACGATATAATCATCAATTGAAGCCTCCATCAGTCCGGGAGACTGGTTTATTTGCTGATTCACATCGTCTAAGATTGCCTGATAATCATCCAGTGTTTTCGGTACAACCAATGCCTTATCTGGCTTCGCTTCCAAAAAGCTATCTCCACACGAAACAAACGATACTAGAAACGGTATATAAAAGACAACAAAATATTTCATGATATTAAAAATTTAGTTTCGCACCAACCGAGAAGTTTCTCGGCGGTGCATACTCCAATAGTGGGTAATCTGGGTCCAATGATTCTTTCGATGCCTTCCACAAAATACCTAAATTGCTCATATAGATATTGAACATGATATTCTTAAATAAAGCCCTGTCTGAATTTCCAGTATTAAGAGAATAAGACAATAGCATATCCTGTAACCGTATATGATCACCTCGCTCCACAAACAGCGCGGTGTTATTGTAAAAATTATCCCGATTGGCATCTATTGTGGCCGGCATTGATGGGATGATGGTCGTCAATTCATCTCCGGGAGATTGCCATCTTTTTTCATAGTCGCCGTGTTGATTGCTCGCCGTCATTATACCCGAGAACTTCACCGTATTCCTTCTATAGTAATAACCTAAACGATAGACCAAATTTATAGATAACGACAGTCCTTTATAAGAGAAATTATTTCTGAATCCACCATACATCGTAGGTCTTTCGCTTCCGTGATAGACAATATTATCCAGATTAGTCGTGGATATGATAGAAGCATAATTCTTACTCTCTTCGCCGTCGAGGTATCCAATAGGATCTCCTGTCTCCGGATCAAGCCCCATATGTGGATAGGAGTAAACGGCATATTGCGGTTTTCCGACAATTGGCACCATGTTAGCAATATAATTCGTGGGATTTCCAAGATAATGCGTCACTTCGTCCTTCGCTATGGAAAAAATGTATTCACTTTCCCAAAGGAATTTCCCTCCCATATTCTTACTTTTCAATTGAATGTCCAAACCAAAAGTCTTTGTATTGGCATAATTTTCTGTATATGTCGTTACCCCGGTAGATGGCGCGTAGGGCGTTTCTCCGAAAAGGTCAAGACCTTTTTTCCAATATGTTTCCACCATTCCGGTCAAGATGCCGTTTACCGACCCGAACTCTATTCCCGTGTTCCATACCTTTACCCGCTCCCAACGCAAATCGGGATTGGGCGGGTTTTCGATACGCGCATAAGGCAATCCTGTCGTTATAGCATTCCCATAGTACCTCATCGTCGTAAAAGCGGTGACAGATCTATTAATGTTACCGTTGTAGCCATAAGATGCTTTTACTTTTAGCTGCGGAAGAAAATCCCACTGATAGAAAGACGCTTTGGCTAACTGGTAGGCTACACCTACCGACCAAAGAGGCACGCCTTTCTGATTGGTTCGAACGCCAAATAGGTTGGATTGGTCAATTCTGGCACTTCCATAAATATCGTACATATTCCTAAACGTATAGGCAGCATTCGCATAGTATGAGCGGTGCCTGTCGATAAAAGACGCAAAATTCTCTCCATTGGGTATGTTTTGCCTTAGCCGGACGTCCACATAACGAGGATAAGTATTCTTAAAATCCACATTAGATCCTATTCCCAATTCATCATCATAGCCGTAAACAATATTGGATTTTGAATTTGACTGATTGTCCCGAACCTCAAATCCTGCAATAGCTGATACAACATGGTCGTTCCATTTCCGATTGAAATTGATTTGGGAACGGAAAGCATATTCGGTTGTTCGGCTATCTGAAGTACTTAGGATACCTCCCGGTGGAATTGCGCGGTTTAGGCGTCCGTCAGCTTCGATCGTGGTTAAGTTGTTTATCTGATCCCGGACAAAAAATGTTTCTGGCGAACGGTAGTCCCTATAATTTGCCTGCCCCTGTGCATATTGATAGAGCATATCTACCCTAAGCCCCGGAATTATTGTATACCCCCATTCCGTATGTAGACGATATCGTCGATTGTCCGTCTCCCTTTGAATTAAATCAATTTCTTCCAATGGTCTAAAACTCCAATCCAATAGCCCTTGTTGTTGCGCGTCGTCAACAAATGTTAACGGGTAGTTGTGAACTGTTCTCGCAAAACTACCGTCATCATTCACCAACGCTGCATACGGATAGATAGCCGATTGCCCAGACATCGCTAAACTGTAGGTGCCTAGATTTGGATTGGTAACCTTTCGTTCGCTGAGATCGAAACCGACGGATGTCGTCAATTTATTTTCAAAGAAGGAAAAAGTGTTCTTTAGGTTAATGTTCGTACGTCTCATCCCGTTTGCAACCAGGTTCTCCCTATTACTATCGTGCCCTACCGATCCGTAGAAAGCATTTCGTGCAGAACCGCCTCGCAAGTTTATCGCGTATTGCTGCTTGATTGCCGGCTGAAAGAAATAAGTTTCTAAATCCCGACGTACATCGATGTTTCTATACGCATCGATTTCTGCATCGGCCAATGCCGTAGTCGTCGGGTCATCCCTTTTTGCTATGAGCCAGGCAACAACAGGTGTATACGGGGATTTGGTAATCGAGGATTCAACCGATGTATAAGCTCCTCTCTCGAACAGTTCCATTTCAAGATCTATTAAACTCGATGATGACATTCTCGGTTGATAATACAGATCGGGACGGGAACCAACGGTCACATTACTATGAAAATCTATCGATACCGGTTGATTTTGTTTCCCCTTTTTTGTTGTGATCACGATTACGCCATTGGCCGCCTGAGCACCCCAGATCGATGCCGCAGCCGCATCCTTTAGAACCGTAATCTGTTCCACATCGTTCGGATTAATGTCCATAATATTTCCCTCAAAAGGGAAATTATCAAGGACTATCAAGGGATTGGACTCCGAGAATAGCGTACTCTGCCCACGAAGACTTATTTCCCGTGTCGAATTTCTATTAAATAGCATTCCTGCTACATTACCGTCCAGCCGGCTGATAATATCCGTGGAGATCACGCGATCCAATTCACTACGTTCAAGCGTAACAAAGGAGCCCGTGGCTCGCTCTTTAGATAGCTGTTGGTAGCCGGTAGAAACCATCACTTCGTCCAGTTCGTTTTCAAGCGGTGTTAACGACACTTCTCGTTTTCCAAACAGTTCTTTTCCCTGAAATGTCTTGGTACCATACCCCACGCAGGATATCCATATTTCGTCATCGGGACCAACGTCCATAATCGTAAACCTGCCATCGCTATCGGAAACATGTGTTGTCTTTAAAGATACTATCCTTATACTTGCATTTCTCACCGGCTCTCCTGTCTCTTGGTTGAGAATGCGTAGATCAATCTTTTGCTGAGCAAAAACGGAAAACTGGAGGCTCAACAAGATCACGCTTATAAATATTCTTCCGATCATCTCCCCTCCTTTCCTGCGGCAATAATTTCCGCATCCTCAATAACCAATACCTCTACTTCTTGATCCTGCTCGACCAATTGGAGATCATAAGCCGCCAATGCATTGTTTATAGATGCTATGCTGGAAATATCCGCTTCTATTTCCATATCAACTGGATATCGGTAGTCCGTAAGATTCACGATCGGTTTTTTATATTTCTTCAGTCCCACTGTATAAAGCTGAGCTAAGAACATCCCGAGATAGTATTGATTGATCCTTCCCCCGTAAGGCCCGATGGTCAGCTCTGCTTCCCCACCATGTGATTTTATTTTGTCTACATCTGAGATACGGACCAAGCATATGGAGGGCACGAGTTGTTTTTCTACTTTCGCCTTGTATTGTGGAAAATAAGCTTCTAAATCTGCTTTCATGATATCTCTAGCCTGATGTTCGAGACTTTTATCAATAATCAGCTCGTAACAAAACGCCTTACCGGTGCGTTTCCAATCCAGATAAGCCTCACCACTTTTAAATGCCTGTAGGCTATCCGGCTCTCTAACACGCAGTTCGGTATTGCTCCATCGAAAACTTCGATGGTAATCTTCATACGCTTTCTGATACAGCTGTGCTATCGTCAGATTTCTAGCCGAAATTCGTCGATATGGACTGCCTCCTACATACGGACTATCGTCCGGCTGTCCAATAGTCTGTACAGAGCCGCCGGATACGCCCTCTATAAACCCAGTAAGCGAGCGCTGTACCAGTAGTTTCCCTCCACGAAGGGTTTCTTCATCAAACAAAAACGGCTTTTTTAAGTCGAAGCTTACTCTTCCTATCGCTTTGGCTTTCAGTCTTACCGGTTCACCTGACAGTACATTCTCTATATTTTCAGCATTAATTTCTTCTGGCCCAGTTATGCCGAGCACCTTTCCTTTTTCATCTAGCCAAACATAATGCGGTAGGGAGCTTTGTGGGAAAAACGCATGGAGAACACGGTCTTCAACAGCGCTCAGCAATTTCATTTGCGTACCGGTAGCACTACGTTTCTTTTCCAAAAAGTCTTGTGTTTTTATTTTTGGTTCCGCAGTAACTGCTAGAAAAGAAAGATTTTCGTTAAATATATCTTGCAGGCTGTCAATCTTAGGAAACATCGCAATACAGGGAATACACCACGTAGCCCAAAAATCGAGTATGATCAGCTTTTTATCCCGGTAGTCATTTAGTGTAATGGTATCTTTTCCATTGGAATGGTTTACAACTTGTAACGGCAGATCCCACACCTGCTCCGGTAGGATATCCCCGACTTGTAAAGGCTTGATTTCAGATTGCCCTTCGGCAGTCCGCGATTCCGCGGACTGCACCCAGGCTGTTGATAGATTAAACAACATGAAACAAAGTAGTCCGTAAGGAAGGACTACTTTGTTCTTCGTTGCCTTAAAAAACAAACTCTTGAACGAAAACCAAATCAATGCCAACACAAAAGGCATTGATTTGTTCTTCGTTGTCTTATCAATTGAGCTCGCGAATAAGCGAGCAAATCTTCTTAATAGGTTTAAGAACTTCTTTGTATATATAGACGCTTGCTTTTCCCATAAGGTTGCATCTATATTTTTTTTGTGGATGTTTTTGTTTCGCAACGGAATTATTCCGTCTCGCCAAACAAAGGCCAGTCCTCTCCCACCCTTGTAAAAATTGTTCATTTTTTCATGGTTTTAATTAAACCTCAATGGAATGAAAGAGCTCGTTTCACTCGGTTTTCGAGGTTTTTAGGGTGTGGCCTAAGGGGTTGGTTATTTTAAGATTGCTCCTATTTCTCCTTTGCGCCTAAGCTCGGTTTAGGCCACACAGTTAGTAAATTTGATGATGTTGGAATGCTGATTGATCAGTTGTACAATGTTTATAATACGGTATTGTAATGTCGCATTCTTTAGGCAAGCCTTAATAGCCCTACACACTGCTGCCCTAATCGGGCGGAGAAATTATTTTCTTGTAAAGTTGTTTTTTCATTGTTCTAATTCGTCTATACATAAATCTCTCTGCTTTAACCCTATTTCGGAACCAATAGACCGATAAAAATCCCGAATTTCTCTAATAGGCCAATCCGTAGCATTCGCTATTTGTTGAAATTTCTCTTCGGCATTATCTAACCACTCATATACCTCGTGGTGATATTTTTCATAAATTGTGCCCAATAGCATATCTCTAAATTCTTCCCTTTCCATCATCGTCTTTTATTAATTCCCAACTAAGCCAAACTACGCTTAGGCCAAAGGGATAAAATTTATTTTGCTAGAATAGAATGCGGACGAAACGGGGTTGGATACTGGTTATATAATAAGGCTTTGCGTTGCCACATTCTTTTTAGAAGGCCCAAATGCCTGAGCCATCCACCGAATCTAGTCAGGTGGAGAAATCAGTTTTTTAAGACGTTGTTTTTTTGAAGCGTTCATACTCACTTATATTTAAGCGAGTCCCGTAGATTGAAGAACGCTATAGCTTGGTCCTATCAACCGCACAGCAAGGTTCCGACGCCTCTTAGAAACGGAATTACGATAGGACCCATGACGCTATAGCCGTACAAAAGTACGTAAAAGTCGTCATAGGCATTCTCCTACCGTCTCGTTCTAAGTTAAATTTGTCGGAATTTACTGTCGAGACTCTTCTAGTCAAATGCAAGAACATCAAATAACCATGTATCTGATATTCAACTACACAAATATAATAATACAAATTAATAAAAAGAATTTATTTGCGGATTATTAATTCACTTATGATATTCTTTTGTTGTTATGAAGGCTTATAATGCTACAATAACAAAAGAAAATATTTTTAATTACTTCACGCAAAGTGGATTGACGATGGAGGCGTTTGCTAACATATTAGGAGTTTCCAAGAGATGGTTGGAATATGTATTTTCCGAAAAAGAAAATTATGAATTTACTCCAAGTACAATCCAAAAAGCATGTGATTTTTTTATTGCGGATTTTGGAAAGTTCACAACTCAATTACTAGAAGTTCCAATTAATTTACGGGAAACTCTTAAAAAGAAACATGCTAAAAACCCGGAATACAGCAAAATTCTACATGATATACCTTCCCTACCGTTTATAATAGATAATGAATTAATTTACGATAGTGAGTTTATCTCTGCTACAGAACTTGAAGTAAAATCAATAAAAAAAATCATACGAAAATGCTATCCAAAAATTGAATTGACCAATCTATCTAAAAGTTTGCAAAAATCTGACTTTATCGAATGCAAACGACATCCAACGAAAAAGAATACAAACATATACAGTAAGAAGTAAACATTAAGCTGTTTTAAGAGAAGAGCTTTAGAGGCCAATGAGGAATATAAAAGCTAATCATGAGAGGTAAGAAATATTTACTTATAATTCTGGTTGCGCTGGCTACTTTATCAGTATACGCCTACTTAATAAAGTCTAACTTTGTCAGAAAACGCCTGTCCATGCTGTCCCGTTAAAAAACTATTTCAGCTTTTCGATTTCTTCGATAGGTAATCCGATTATGTCGGAAATCATATCAACATCAAAGCCACTTTTCAACATCTTTCTAGCAGAATTCTGCTTTTCAGCCTCAGCTTTAGCACGTTCTTCCTGTTTACCTTTTTCTACGCCCTTTTCCATGCCTATACGCTCTGCCGTTAGGCGGATACTCTCCGCATCACGCTTATCCTTTAAGCTCCATTCGTATGCTTTCATATCTTCTGCTTTTAGATTTGACACCTCTCCGATATCAAAGATAAGCCCAAATACACGTTTATCCAAAAATTTCGGTATTTCCTGCAACTCAGACATGTACCTGAAGACATATAGCCACATATCCATAAACGTCTTGATCTCACTTTCTTCCTTGCGGAAATTCGGCAGACAGAGAAGCTTGTAGCCCAGCTTATCGTAAAACTGCCCCCCACTCTCCCGATCGTATAGCACCACGTCGTAATAATACTGATCACCCGTTCCCCTGTCCAACGAAAAATCAAGGACACCGATGAAATAGACTTCCGGAAGTTCATACGTATTGCCCTTATGTCCACGCGGCACAAGCGTATGGATAAGACGTGAACTGTAGTAAACCATTCGGTCGCGGATAAAATCCTGCGACAGCTGCTGCATCTCGATGATGAAATGGCTATTATCCGTACTGGTGCAATAGAGGTCAAAGATAACCTTGCGGTCATGTTCCTGCTCGCCGTTACGCTCTGTCGGGCGGTATTCCAGGTCACGGATGACCTTCTCGCCTTCAAAAAGGCCGTTGAGAAAATTGATGAGGTTAGGCTTGCCTCTATCAGGACCGAAATACAACTTCCAGCCGAAATCGGTACCCATATCTACATATTTTCCCATAAAATTTCGTTTCTTTTTCATAATACTTACAATTGGATTCAGTTCCAAAGATAAGCACAAAAGCCGAAAAAAAACTAATATTTTTAGTTTTTAAAACATTAGTTATATTTGGGATAGTAACTTGATGAGCCAAATCGTGCTCTCAAGATTGAAATATCATTATAAGATTTAAAGGTATCGCAAAATGCGATACCTCTATAAAATTAAACATATCAATAAACTATCGTAAGTTATGGCAAAACAGACCCAAGATATCATTGTCCCTGACGGAGCGTTGGCTGATAGGATATATATACTACGAGATGAAAATATCATACTAGATAGGGATTTAGCTGATTTGCATGGAGTGAAGCCGTTCCGTCTACGTGGACAAGTACGTCGGAATATCGAAAAGCTTCCAGAACACTTAATGTTTCAGCTTACGGAAGAAGAGGTTGACATCATGGTATCACAAAATGTGATACCTTCACGTCAGCACCTCGGTGGGGCATTGCCATACGCATTTACAGAGCATGGGGTACTGATGTTGTCTAACGTGTTGAAGAGTGATCTAGCTACACAAATGCTGCACTCTAAATTGCCAATTATGCTGTATTCTTATTTACCATTTACACAGTACTGGTCTAAAGAAAGATATTAAACAATAGGTATTATTGTGATTTAAATAAAGATATCCTCTTTGAGCGGTCTTCTTTGCGAACATTATGACAGAACAAGAAATTATAAAATCCATTAACAAAGTAGAAGGGCTTTCTGGAATGACAGTAAACGAATGTCTTGTAGTTTGTGGACTTATCGACGAATTCGATAAGCTGAAAAAGAATCAACAAATAATAAATGCAGAATTGTTCTTATTGTTGGTAATCTATCCAAAAGTAGCGGAGCTAGAGGAGGCGGGATGAAGCTGGTTGCAGAATTGATTAGTTAGACAATATACAGCATAAAAGTTATCTGAACCATTCTTTACTTTCTTTTACGGGAATCCGTAAAAAAGTTTAATGTCCTACTTGTAACTTTAACAAAAAGAAAAAGAGATTCGGCAAATATGGTGGAAATTTATTGTTTTATTGATAGTCGTTATATATCTTTAGGAAACAATAAATACCATCAATAAAATAGCTCATCGATGGTATTGAGTAATAATTAACCGGAAGTAATCAATATGGGATATGCGATTTAAAATAACAATGGAAGCCTCGGAACAAGGAAGCGCGATACCGATCAATTATCAATATCCCTTATCCGCAGCTGTATATAAGATCATAGCTAAAGGCAACGATAAATATGCCACTTTCCTTCATGAGGAAGGATATGGAAGAGGCTTTAAATTTTTTACTTTCTCGCAGGTAAACGTTCCTTTCAAAATCAAAGGAGACAGGTTAAGATTAATCAAACCGGAAATGTGGTTTGAAATGGCGTTTCATATACCTGAGGCTATGGAGAGCTTTATTAGAGGCCTGTTCCAGGCCGAGCGGATAGACATTGCCGACCACAGGTCAAAATCGAGTTTTACGATCAAGGCTGTAGAAACTCTACCTAATCCTCTACACGCTTATAAGGAAAACGAAATTGTATCTAAAGAACTAAGACCCCTCTCTCCTATTGTTGCTGGAATTCCAAATCAAAAAGGATATGACGACTACCTGAAGCCCGATGATCCACTGTTCGTAGAAAACCTAATATACAACTGGCGAAGCAAAATTTCGGACTGTTATGATAAAGTGTCGGGTGTCGAGGCTTTGCTAATGGTGGAAGTCCTACCGATGATGCAACCTTTTAAGTCGCGTTTACTCACTATTAAAGATGGTACACCGGCGAAGACCAAGATCCGTGGCTGGATGAATTTAGGCTTGAAGGTAACAGGGGAGAAAAGATTTGTGGAGTTGTTGTTGAATGCGGGTGCCGGGTTATACAATGCGCAGGGGTGTGGGTGTGTGTCAGTTGTATAGTACGAAATAAATACCAACGTTCCTAACCAATTAGTTACACTTATATAAAAGAAATTTTGGAAAAATGATAAAAGAAAATACAGAAACAAACTGGCTTACCCAATCAACCGGCGACCCTTTCGCAGATATTGGTGGACTGGTTATAGAATATTTACAGGAAAAATACCCAGAGAAGTCTATTATCTATCTGATAGAAGAGGCAGCAAATATCTATGTGCATAAATGGGAGAACAATCTCCATAGTTTCTTTTTGAATTCAACCATTACACATAATTCCAATAAAGGGCAAAAGGGATATGACAAAACGATTGCCTACTACAAAAATCTGATAAACGGAATTGGAGGACTTGATGGTTATTGCAGAATAACGGGACAAAAAACAAAAGTTTATTCAGCAGCAAGGGACAACCATATCATGTCGGGCTCCGCGACATTGATAAACTTTCATCACGGATTTGAAAGTGGGCTGCAATTATCTAAAGAAGCGTTAATACGAATATTTTTTGTTCCATTAGGAGTAGAGCAATTGGGAAACAAGGTTGCCGCATTGATAAGCAATAATATCTCCGTAGCGAGATTTTTTGTTCGTAAAAATGTCGACGAGAACTTTCGTGCTTTAGGGAGTAATATTTCCAAGTCGATTCTCCGTTCAGATTTTTCCAATCCAGTAAATGCGATTTTTGATTATGCCCGACAATGCATTGATGGAGTGAAAACAGCTACATATGATGAAGAGAACGAAATAAGCCATACAAAGGGCGTAACATTAAACCTGTTTCATTTCACAAATTTCGGGGCGAGTCCAACAATCAACATCATCACGCTTCCTGCTACTGTTTTTGCATTTTACGCTTTTTGTCTTTTATATCATAAAAGAGACTGGAACAATTTCATTTACCGTCAATACAGTAATTCTAAATTTAAAAATTCGATTTATAATACTCAATCAGAACAATGGACAAACGGTAAGGAAGAGGTCAATTTTAATACATACAGAATATGGCGAAATAGAGCCTTTGATTATTTGCTAAATGGGAATACAGAGGGATTTCGCCGGCTGATATTGAAACATAGCAAAACACAAGTTTTTAGTTTCCGTATTATAGAACAATACCAAATAAATATTAGAAATATGGACAAACGTACACTTTCCAAAATATTGGAACTCGCCAATTTTATTATTGCCGATAGTAGTGATTATGAAATCAAAAAAGCTATAACACGCATTAATGGACAGCGTTCAAGTAATGCATTGAGACGTTATCTTTTAAACCTTATTGCAGACTACAATAAAAAGCATAGCGACAAAGAAAAACCGCTGATAACCATTGAAGAATATGCAGATTACTTATTTCCCGACGGAACTTATTGGAACGAAATAAGGGATTTGTTATTGATTGCTATCTATCAGCGACTACACGAGATAAATAAATCTGTTGATCTAGATTTGGAAGAAGAAATAGAAAATGAAATTGATAACTAACAAAAATTTATACATCATGAACTTAAAAACACAAGGTTTTATATTACTGGACGTAGATGTTGTAGCCCTTAACAACGCCGGCAAGAGTACAAGCAGCAATTTTGACAATGCGGTAGCCACAAAGAAAGTTTATAAAAACGGAAGAGCATATACATACGTCTCCGGGCAGGCGTGGCGTTACTGGTGGCGGGAAGCACTAAAAACCAACCATAATTGGGAGCTTTCTCCCATTACAAGAGACTCCAAAATTGCCTTTACGGATGCAGACCCCATTAAGTTTGCCGATGATGATGTCTTTGGATATATGAAAGCTGCTAAAGATGTGGTACGTGATGAAGAAGGCAATCCGGTGCTGGACAAAAAAGGTCAAGAACGCAAAGAAGATGTAACAGTTACCCGTGTTTCTCCCCTGAAAAACTCAGCTATCGTTTCAGTAACTGGGACAGCGACCGTAGAAAACTGGTCGAGTATGACAAGGCAGGAAGGAGACAGCGTACCCTACAGTAAAGAAGAATATTCTGCGGTAATGAAAGGAATGTTTTCTTTAGATCTATTTCAGGTAGGTACGTTTGCTAACTACAATAAAACGGGGTTTAAAAACCTGACAGACAAAATTAGAGAAGAAGCATTAGCCAAAGGAGCCTCACAAATCAACGATCCATTTGTAAAAACAAAATCAGGAGAACCGCAACAATTGGTTCAGTTGGAAAAATCCATCAGAGAAAATCGGGTTATTGACACCATTGCTGCTTTGAAAACCATTTCAGGGGGAGCCATGCAAACCAATAATATGGCAGACGTCACGCCTAAGTTTATTATCCTAGCTACCACCACATCAGGTAATCATCCGTTTTCACATATCGCTGTAGGAGAAGGACAAAAAAGTGAAAGGGCAATATTGAATATCGACGGACTTAAGGAAGTTTTAAACGACTACAAAGAACAGTTTAAAGACACCATATTCATAGGCAAACGTAGTGGATTTATGGATGAGTACAACAATGAATTATTGGCATTAGCAAACGAGTTTGAAAATGTAAAGGTATTAAGTATCAACCAGGCCATAAACCAATATTGTGAACAGGTAAAAGCTCAATTGCCATAAAATATGGAAGTTTTTAAAATTGATATAACCAGTTGGACAGCAAGCTTCAGGTATCCCAACCTGATTAGCGGCATTCAGCCTACATTGGAGGCCCCTCCTATAAGTACCGTACTGGGGCTTATCAATGCAGCAGCTGGCCAATATTTGCGTCATAATAATTTGCGGTTAGGTTATTATTTCGAATATGAAGGAGAAGGTGAAGATCTTGAAACAATTTACCAAATCAGCGGTAAAGACGGACGGCCTACCAACAATGCAAAGTCTAATATTATTTACAGGAAATTCCTATTCAACAATTTTTTACGCATTTACACGCCAGACGAGCAAATAGCGAAATACTTGTCTGCTCCTTATTATCAGTTGCTTCTAGGCAGAATGAATGACCTAGCAACAGTGACCCGTATTTCTAGTAAAGAGCAATTGGAAAAGGTAGAAAATGCTAAGGAAATCAGAGGGCAGATCGTTCCGTTCAGGCACCATTTGCCGGGACAGATTCAGGCATTGCCCCAATATTTTACAGATGAATTTCCGCGAAAAAATTTAGGCACGGAGCCCTATAGCATTATTGGCTGCAGGGCAAAAACCTTTGACACAGAGCTCACTGCATACAGGGACAGATTACCCAATGGGAAAGAGGTGGATATTTACTTTCATGACTTGAGTTTCGCATAGATGATGGAATTATTGGCAAAATCAAAAGACTGTAAACGAGGCATTCCTGCAATATCTTTAAAAGAGCATATTGAGGATTGCCTCCTGATATTCGATTTTCTGAAAACAGCATTTCCTAAGGCAGCAGAAGTGACAGGTATGGGAGAGCAATTTTGGGAAGTGCTAAAGGTCGCCATCATTTGCCATGACCTCGGGAAAGCTCATGGAGAATTTCAATACTTATTGGAAGAAAAACCTAACCAGTGGAAGTTTCAGCGACATGAATTGTTCTCTATTCCGTTTATTGGAGCGCTAACGAATTTTGATAAAGAAACCATCCGTTTAGTTGAGCTCGCTGTCGCCGGACATCATAAAGATTTTGAAGAACTGCAAAATCAACTGGCTTTTTACGAAACCGGAGATGATTTTGGCATACTGAATACAATTGATGATCGAAAGAGCTTTTCCGATGCATTTAACGAAAATGTAAAGATAAATGAAGTATTAACTTTATTACAGGAATACAAAGTAGGTATCGCCGAAGTCCAACCGAAAGCATTGGATCGACTGATCCGGCAATATATTAAAACGCCCTACAGACCTGGCACAAGCAATTACTTTTCGTTGATGATACTATTTGGTGCACTAAAATGGTGCGACCACTTGGGGTCAGCAAAAGTCAGCACATTGTTCTGCCTCGACAACAATGATTTTCAGTATCTCTACAACACACCTTATCAAGCCTACGCACATCAATTACAAAGTGCCAACATTGTAGGTAATATAATGCTTACAGCACCTACTGGCTCCGGAAAAACGGAAAGCGCGTTTATGTGGTTACAAAAGCAGCTGAACCATTGCGGTCAGGGAAGGGCTTTCTACGTGCTTCCATTTACCGCATCCATTAATGCCATGTTTGAGCGGCTCAATAAGGAAATGGGTAACGACAAGATAGGTATGTTGCACGGGAAATTAAGTGACTATCTCAATAACTATTATGACAATCTTCAATACAGCGTTCAGGCCAAAAAAGAAAATATTCAAAGCCTGAAACAAAAATTCAAAAGCATCGTGACACCGGTAAAGGTTACCACGCCATTCCAGCTATTGAAACATTTATTCGGGTTAAAAGGCTACGAGCAAGGTATTTTTGAAATGACCGGAAGCTATTTGGTATTTGACGAGATTCATGCATACAATCCGGAAACTTTTGCGCAGATAAAAGTGCTAATTGAGTTCGCAATTCAACACCTGCAAGCCAAAGTAATGATAATGACAGCAACCATGCCACGGTTCATACAACAGGAGCTAGAAAGTGCGCTTGGTAAATTTACGACTGTGAAAGCAGACGACAGCTTATATGAAAGTTTCAGAAGGCATAAGATTCTATTGAAAGATGGACTATTAAGTGATGGGTTGGAGGAAATCATACAAAAATTGCAATCAGGCAAAAAAGTATTAGTGGTTTGCAATACTGTACAATCTGCACAGAAAACATTTCTTACATTAAAAACAGCCGTAAAAGAGCATAAAGCCGTTTTATTGCACGGCTCTTTTTCCGGGAAAGACAGAAGTGAGAAAGAGAAGGTATTAATGGCTGACCATGTAAATCTATTGGTCGGAACGCAAGCAATTGAAGTCAGCTTGGATATTGATTATGATATTATTTATACCGAACCAGCTCCTATTGATGCGTTGATTCAACGCTTTGGAAGAGTAAACAGGCGTAGGGCCAAAGGAGTGTGTGAGTGTACTGTATTTAAAGAGCATAACCCCGAAGATGAGTATATATATCCCCCTGCTATAATCGCAAAAACAATTATCGTATTCAAAAAAATTATAGACACCAACTCTGGAATTATTGATGAAGCCCTGCTTCAATTATCCATCGACGAAGTATATGATGACTGGAGCGCTGATGATAAGAAAAAGTTTGATGACCAATACCGGTATTTAAAGGATGCTATACAAGCCTTATCTCCAATGTTCAAAAACAGGTATTCGGAAGAGGATTTTTACCGGCAGTTCGATAGTGTAAAAATATTGCCGCAAAATAATAAAGACAACTATGAAAGGTACCTAACTGAGTTAGACTTTATCAGTGCAGAAAGTGAAAAAGTACAAATCAGTAAAAGAAGATTTGTAAGTTGGTTAAAAAGCGATCATATCAGAAAAGATCAATTTTCTTTTACTAAGAGCGCTAATGTAAATATCGAGCGATACTTATTAACCAACAAAAGATACACAAGCGAATTAGGACTGTTAGTTGATGAAGAAAATAATTGGATAACCGCTGATTTTCTTTAACCTATGACCATTAACGCCACACTCATTAACCTTTACAATGTATGTCCCCGGGAATGCTGGCTGCACGCGAATGGTGTGCGCATGGAACATACAAGTGATACGGTGGCGGACGGGAAATTACTTCACGAAACGAGTTATGTGGATCGCAATGCTAAACATTCTGAATTGCCGATAGAAGCTCAATACGCATCTATTAAACTTTATGGCAAAATTGATTTTTATGACGCCAAACGAAAAATCATTCATGAAACCAAACGGGGCAACAAAGTAGAAGAAGCGCACAAGTGGCAGGTGAAGTTTTATTTGTGGCTACTTATGTTAAACGGCATCGACGGGGCATACGGAATTATTGAATATCCATTGCTACGACAAACCGAAATAGTAAGCCTGCAAGATAATGATATTGAAATGCTGCAAAACATGGTATTGGCAGTTTTTACTTTACAAAATTCTCAGATCTGTCCATCCGTTATTAATAAAAAAATTTGCAAATCATGCTCTTATTCCGACCTCTGTTATATTACTGAAGAATGAAGAAAACTTATTACTTGTTTAATCCTGGCCGAATGAGCCGAAGGGACAACACATTGAAGTTTACTCCGATAGATGAAAACGGCTCGGAGGCCCTCCCGAAATATATACCCGTAGAGGGAGTTTCAGACTTATTCTGCTTTGGCAGCTTAGATGCCAACAGTGCCCTGTACAATTTCCTTGGAAGGGCTGGTATCGCCGTTCATTTCTTTGACTACTATGAACATTATACAGGCTCTTTTACTCCTAAGGAATATTTATTGGCCGGGAAGATGCAGATTGAGCAAACGAAACGCTACATAGATAAAAAGAAAAGAATGGAAATCGCTCGTAAGTTTGTTGCGGGGGCAATGTTTAACATGGGCAAGAATCTGCGCTACTATATCAACCGAGATAAAGATCTCTCCCCTATTCTCGGGGTTATGGATAGCTATGCTTCCCTTATCAAAGATACAGCAGCCATTGACGAATTGATGGGAATCGAAGGCAACATCCGCCAAACTTATTATACGGCTTTTGACACCATTATAAACGCAGATTTTCAGATGGAAAACCGTTCGAAAAGACCACCCCAGAACGAGATCAACGCGTTAATTTCGTTCGGAAACATGATGTGTTACACACTCTGTTTAAGCCAGATATATCACACACAATTGAATCCCACAATCAGCTTTCTGCATGAACCGGGCTATCGGCGTTATTCGCTCGCACTCGATATAGCTGAAGTATTTAAACCACTGCTGGTTGACCGGTTGATCTTTAGATTGCTGAATAAAAGAGAAATCCAAAGCAAGGACTTTGATCATCAGCTAAACTCATGCGTGCTGAAGGAATCTGGAAGAAAAACATTTGTACGTGCCTGGGAAGAGCGTATCAATGAGACATTCAAACACCCGGTTCTGAAACGTAATGTAAGCTATAAGCATCTCATCAAATTGGAATGTTATAAGCTGACTAAGCACATTCTGGGAATGGAAGAATATAAACCCTTTAAGACAAGGTGGTAGCATAACGTTAATCCTAAAGAAATGTATGTTATCTTAGTATACGATATAGGCGAAAAACGCGTCGGCAAAATGCTTAAGCTATGCCGAAGATACCTCAACTGGATACAAAATTCTGTCTTTGAAGGTGAAATAACGGAAATAAAACTGAAAGAATTACTTTTGCAGGCCAAGAAGATAATGATTCTAGAGGAAGACAGCGTGTTGATATTTAAAAGTAGAGAGGAAAAATGGCTTGAAAAGCAAGTGCTTGGAAAGGAGAAAAATGAACTCGATACTTTCTTATAATTGCGACACTATGTCGTCGATGAGACGAAATGAACCTGTTCTTTGACATCTTAATATTATTTTACTGTCTAAAAATGTCCAAACCGATGTCATTAAAGCGGTTGTCGATCCCCCAACGTTTTCTAGCTATTGCCGACCGACTAATCTGAGCAATAAAATTTTAAATAAAATACGGCATTAACTCATTTAAACGTATATTTGGATACCGTTTTGAACGGCTTTTAATCGCACCATACAGGAATTGAAATGATTAGGAATAAATGAAAGTTTTGGGGATGTAAAAACTTTTAATCGCACCATACAGGAATTGAAATAGGGCGCCGATTCGGATTTGGTTCGTTTGCAAGACACTTTTAATCGCACCATACAGGAATTGAAATCAGCTTGGATTTGAAAAAATTGATAATCCGGATAAACTTTTAATCGCACCATACAGGAATTGAAATATTTAAGTATAAGGAACTGGAAATCGATCTGATCCGCTTTTAATCGCACCATACAGGAATTGAAATTCTTTGACGGATCGCCGCCTAGGCATTCTGCCCACTTTTAATCGCACCATACAGGAATTGAAATGCAAGACGACCGAGCAGGAGCTTACAAGGGCTAGGCTTTTAATCGCACCATACAGGAATTGAAATTATATTAGTCTATGCAAATACCGAGAGCGAGGCTACTTTTAATCGCACCATACAGGAATTGAAATTCCAGTGAATTGTATTTCTCCAGCGCCACCCGTGTCTTTTAATCGCACCATACAGGAATTGAAATTTCTTGCTCGGCTTCTTAGCGTCGATGCGCGCCATTCTTTTAATCGCACCATACAGGAATTGAAATATGGTAAAACAAAAGAAGAAGTAGCAGCCGATCAAACTTTTAATCGCACCATACAGGAATTGAAATAGGGTAAGCCACTGGATATCGCAATGGATTACAATTCTTTTAATCGCACCATACAGGAATTGAAATACGCAATGATAATTCCACTTTGTTTTTTAGTGTCCCTTTTAATCGCACCATACAGGAATTGAAATATTCTTTTCAACTCTTTTTTAGGTTCTTCACCCAACTTTTAATCGCACCATACAGGAATTGAAATAGTTCTGTAAATGGAGATTGGGCATATCACCGTAATCTTTTAATCGCACCATACAGGAATTGAAATAAGACCTGTTAGGCGTTTACGGTGCAGGTCGTGCTTCTTTTAATCGCACCATACAGGAATTGAAATGGTGCTAAGTTAGCGAAAAACTCCATTACACGGTACCTTTTAATCGCACCATACAGGAATTGAAATAAGCCATGTTGTTTAGATCACGGCAAGCTTTTAATCGCACCATACAGGAATTGAAATGACCTGCCCGTGGCTACGAACGAAGGGAGGTACAACTTTTAATCGCACCATACAGGAATTGAAATTTTCTTCAAAAAAGAAGTTATGGACGTGGATCAGTTCTTTTAATCGCACCATACAGGAATTGAAATACTTGGAAAAATTATGGATCGACCATTACCGATCTGCTTTTAATCGCACCATACAGGAATTGAAATAGTAAAGATTGAACCTGCAACAATACGGGAACAATACTTTTAATCGCACCATACAGGAATTGAAATATTTCTAAATGAAGAGGGTTTTACATTGGAGCAACCTTTTAATCGCACCATACAGGAATTGAAATAAAGGAATTGACGAGGCGGAGCGATACAAAGAGGACTTTTAATCGCACCATACAGGAATTGAAATTCTAAGATTGAAACGTCAACCGTTTTACCGGTCAACCTTTTAATCGCACCATACAGGAATTGAAATTATAAAGATGGTAAGCATACTAAAAAAATAGTAATTTGTCTTTTAATCGCACCATACAGGAATTGAAATATCCCCTCCTGCTGTTACGTACGCAAGGATACCGTTCTTTTAATCGCACCATACAGGAATTGAAATAGTATAACCGATTTACTTTAGGCGTGGATGGTAACTCTTTTAATCGCACCATACAGGAATTGAAATAAAAGAATACTCGAACCTATGAACTGCGCATCATTCTTTTAATCGCACCATACAGGAATTGAAATTTAGATAGAAGCTGTTTCGCCTCCTCGACGACTGGATCTTTTAATCGCACCATACAGGAATTGAAATGTTATAGGATAGAATACTTTTTTGAAAGATGTATTCTTTTAATCGCACCATACAGGAATTGAAATACGTTATCTTTGTTTTGCTCAAAATAACGAATCTGCTTTTAATCGCACCATACAGGAATTGAAATAGAGTTTATTGAATGCGATACAGTTGAAGAATTAAGACTTTTAATCGCACCATACAGGAATTGAAATGATGTTCGGCAATACACAACATTATCGCCCAACCAACTTTTAATCGCACCATACAGGAATTGAAATACGATTTTGGAATAAACAAATCGGAAGCCGAACGAGCTTTTAATCGCACCATACAGGAATTGAAATAGCAAAAGAAAGCGCATGAAGACAAAATCGCTAAACTTTTAATCGCACCATACAGGAATTGAAATAAATCTAGAACTCAAAGAAGAAACAAGATAAACAAACTTTTAATCGCACCATACAGGAATTGAAATTAATTAAGCGTAGGAACTTCGATGTACAAAGAACAACTTTTAATCGCACCATACAGGAATTGAAATGATAAAACAGCTATTAGCACAATGGGAGATAGAAAACTTTTAATCGCACCATACAGGAATTGAAATTGAAAATGCGCGGGCATGATCGTGAACTGATCCCCTCTTTTAATCGCACCATACAGGAATTGAAATCTCTGTACGTATGCCTGCCCGCCGTCTGGCCCCTCGCTTTTAATCGCACCATACAGGAATTGAAATACACTTTTACCAGCCTAACCCGTACCTCGTTACGGCTTTTAATCGCACCATACAGGAATTGAAATATATATCGCGCTCGGCATATTGCGGCAGCTTTACACTTTTAATCGCACCATACAGGAATTGAAATTTGTTCAGCACTAGCACGGCGTTATTGATGGTGGTCCTTTTAATCGCACCATACAGGAATTGAAATGATCACGCTCCGGGCAAATACCATCGATCCGGCGGCTTTTAATCGCACCATACAGGAATTGAAATGTAATCTTCGGGTTCCGACCTCCCAAGTAGAAGTACTTTTAATCGCACCATACAGGAATTGAAATAAGAGAAGTTGAAGAGCAGTAGCTGTAAAACTCGCTCTTTTAATCGCACCATACAGGAATTGAAATCTCCCATATCTTTCTAAAGAGAATCCCTTTTCCCTCTTTTAATCGCACCATACAGGAATTGAAATAGTCGGAAGATAGATTGAGCGCACCGGCCGTGCTGGCCTTTAATCGCACCATACAGGAATTGAAATACGTTATCGGCGCAATTGATGATGCTGACGAATCTTTCTTTTAATCGCACCATACAGGAATTGAAATATGTTGTATTTCGGCTTTTCCTCCCGTTCCCGTTCTTTTAATCGCACCATACAGGAATTGAAATATACATCAACGGCGTTGTCTGTAATCCATTGCCGGTCTTTTAATCGCACCATACAGGAATTGAAATACGATAAATTGAGCAACCGCCAAAATATCCTTTTTCCTTTTAATCGCACCATACAGGAATTGAAATTGTTTGGGTTCCATTCATGAGCATGATGGTAAGCGTCTTTTAATCGCACCATACAGGAATTGAAATATTTTAGAATATCAAAACAAATAAAACAATGGAAAAACTTTTAATCGCACCATACAGGAATTGAAATATTAGACGCAACGGTCAACTACACGGCTAATACTACTTTTAATCGCACCATACAGGAATTGAAATTTGGGAGTTGCCACCGGGAGAACATACAAGGGGGGTCTTTTAATCGCACCATACAGGAATTGAAATATAATAAAAAAACAAATAGTATGGTCATGATTAGTCCTTTTAATCGCACCATACAGGAATTGAAATACAAATGGATATATATATCTATACTCTTGCGTGCTACTTTTAATCGCACCATACAGGAATTGAAATACGAATGTAACAATCTAGTCTTTGAAACTTACCATCCTTTTAATCGCACCATACAGGAATTGAAATAAAGGCGCAACAAGCAGAAAATGAATTGCGTGTAGCTTTTAATCGCACCATACAGGAATTGAAATTCGTTGGGAAGTTCTTTCAATAGTCTATTTGCCGCTCTTTTAATCGCACCATACAGGAATTGAAATCAACGATTAGATTGGAAGGGCGCATTGCGTTACCAACTTTTAATCGCACCATACAGGAATTGAAATGACGAAAATATACCAAAGGAGGTTAAGCCATGACCTTTTAATCGCACCATACAGGAATTGAAATACTATTGTTACGCAAGCTTTCCCCGCTTGGTTGTGCTTTTAATCGCACCATACAGGAATTGAAATTCGTCCGCTAGGAATAAGTGTTCTAAACCCGTCTCCTTTTAATCGCACCATACAGGAATTGAAATAAAATTCGTCTAGGCTTGTTACGCCAATCAAGAATACTTTTAATCGCACCATACAGGAATTGAAATCTACTTGCTATTGCTACCTATATGTGGCGAAAAGCTCTTTTAATCGCACCATACAGGAATTGAAATTCGGATGACCTTCTGTAGTAGTACTCCATAATTGCTACTTTTAATCGCACCATACAGGAATTGAAATATGGTATCTAAACGAGGTTAACAATGGAAAGCAAACCTTTTAATCGCACCATACAGGAATTGAAATTTTCGAATTGGTTTTTGATAAGGTTAAGAAGACCACTTTTAATCGCACCATACAGGAATTGAAATGGCAATTGAAAGGAGTAATCAAAATGCTTCAGAGATCTTTTAATCGCACCATACAGGAATTGAAATTATACCACGCGAGGTACTTTGTTACTGTTGAGATACTTTTAATCGCACCATACAGGAATTGAAATATGCCACTAATTTCACAAACTCTGTATTTTCGTGTACTTTTAATCGCACCATACAGGAATTGAAATGGAAGCAATGAGATTAAGTGCCGCAACGCCCAATTACTTTTAATCGCACCATACAGGAATTGAAATTTGTACAGTGACGTCGAAGTTAAAGCCCTATTGGTCCTTTTAATCGCACCATACAGGAATTGAAATTGAAGTTCACCATGAAGAAAAACTCGGAAAAGAAGCCTTTTAATCGCACCATACAGGAATTGAAATATTCTTGACTATCATTGTGCAAGCGGGTACGAACAACTTTTAATCGCACCATACAGGAATTGAAATATGTCCTGGACACAGTGGATAAGCTAATTCCTAGCCTTTTAATCGCACCATACAGGAATTGAAATGGATCGGGGTTATTTGTGTTTATAAAACTTTCAACACTTTTAATCGCACCATACAGGAATTGAAATTTGAAGAAGGAAGGGCAAAAGCCTTGACCGATGCCACTTTTAATCGCACCATACAGGAATTGAAATGAAGGAAAATGCAATGATCCAAAAGGATCAAGATTCTTTTAATCGCACCATACAGGAATTGAAATATACTAATAAATACGATATAATAATTGCTAAAAACGCTTTTAATCGCACCATACAGGAATTGAAATAAGCGAAACGACCCGTGTCCATGTGGCAGCGGATTGCTTTTAATCGCACCATACAGGAATTGAAATCAGGAAACGCTAACGGCGCCGCTACCTGTATACGATCTTTTAATCGCACCATACAGGAATTGAAATTATACGAAAACGACGTTGAAAACTCGCAGCGCATAGCTTTTAATCGCACCATACAGGAATTGAAATTCATCAAAGGCAACATGTAGGGCAAAACCCTTTATCCTTTTAATCGCACCATACAGGAATTGAAATTGATTACGCCTGCATCCTTTACTTCACTCAGATACTCTTTTAATCGCACCATACAGGAATTGAAATATTCGTCCTCCGGTTCCTCGTAAAACTTTAACGCTCCTTTTAATCGCACCATACAGGAATTGAAATTTCCATCGGACACGCCAGTTGAAAAACTGAAAGCGCTTTTAATCGCACCATACAGGAATTGAAATATCGCAAGGCCATGATAATATCCAATTCTACAAAGGCTTTTAATCGCACCATACAGGAATTGAAATAAGGGATTTAATGTTAGGAGGATTGCGTAATGAAAACTTTTAATCGCACCATACAGGAATTGAAATAGAAAAGCTTAATAAACTGTATAAAGCGAAACCTGACTTTTAATCGCACCATACAGGAATTGAAATACGCAAGAGAGGACTAGAAATGGAAGTGCTAATCGTCTTTTAATCGCACCATACAGGAATTGAAATTAGGCATCATGTTTTGTGTTGCCACATGCCAGTGTACTTTTAATCGCACCATACAGGAATTGAAATGTGGTCACCAGCGCGTTTCCATATTGGACGAGATCCTTTTAATCGCACCATACAGGAATTGAAATTCATCCGGTGGCAACATAGCGTTCATTTTGTTATCACTTTTAATCGCATCATACAGGAATTGAAATATAGTAATGTAGACATGGTATTAGTGGACGATGTAACTTTTAATCGCACCATACAGGAATTGAAATTCGATAGCCCAATAATATTTCCCCTTAACTTCTTTTCTTTTAATCGCACCATACAGGAATTGAAATCTTTACAGATTTTAGATATAAATCATGACAATCGCACCTTTTAATCGCACTATACAGGAATTGAAATAAGAAAAGAGGGTTTAGCTCCCGTGCTTTCTGCTCCCTTTTAATCGCACCATACAGGAATTGAAATAGTTCATCCAGCCGGAAGCCTATACGCATTTCGACTTTTAATCGCACCATACAGGAATTGAAATCAAGGAATGTGCTGACTTAATGAAATACAGATTCACTAACGATCTGATTAGAATAATATTGAAATCTTTCTTGAAGTATTATTCTATTGACAACTATTAAGACTTTAAACTCGCTGTAAGACAGCAACGTATTGTCGTAAAACGACGAGAGTCTTTTCTTTACCAAAGATTTTTGATAATTTTATGGTGACCTAAAGATAAACTTTTGAAAAATTCTAACAACGATCGCGATGGTAATAAGCTCTCCCTTAGATGGCGTATTTTCATCATTGTTTTTGTTATAACACTATTAATTTACCTGCTCTTCAAGGGCGGGAATGGGGCCAGCTGGTATCCGGGTCAGCCAGTACATATGAGATAAGCTATTTCAGGACAAGGCGTTTTTGTTACCATCAGTAAAGGGGTAGCCCACAGAAATTATAACATCAAGATTGTAAAACGAAATTTCTCGCTTGACAGCACGGTTTCCTTCATTTTGAACTATAAGATATTTCCTTTGAGTTGCGGGTTCGTCCAACTCGCGCGCTCTGTAAATATTTTTAATATGCTCATTTACAGTCATTACATTTTTATCAAACAACTCTGCCATTTGCCTCTGACTAAGCCATACGATGTCTTTATCAAATTGCACCTCAATCTAGGTTCGATTATCTTTTGTTTGATACATTAAAATCTTGCTCATAGCTTTATATTCTTTGGTTGAAGCGGGCTTCAATTGGTGTCTTTTACAGTTGGACACTAATATATTATAGACGCAAATATACCATTCTTTTATGCTAAAAAAACAGCAACAAAAACTAAAAACAGCTATAGACTCGGTTCATGTTGAAAACAATAACCATTGACATTTTTAGTCATACGCTTGCAGCGAGCGCCCGCTTTAGTAATCCCCCGACACCGAACAGAAGTACTACGCACACCTTGCGCCTCTCCCTGTCTGACTCCCAGGCCTGACGAAGAAGCATTACTTTGGCCAGCTTGATCTGGCCGACATTGGCTGCACGGGGAGAGTCCCAATTTTCTAGCGTCAGCAACCGTTAACTTTGTCGATACATTCTTAACGTAACGACAGGTAGCTGTATGATACTTTTGGCCAGAAGGTGTCTTGTAGACTGTCTGTCCCATTACTATCGAAACGCTTAAAATAAACCCAGTAATAAGTAAAATTCTGATCATGGATAGTCAATATATAAATCCATCTACTAACGTTGAAGGTTGTCGCTTATAACCAATTATCGATCTTAAAGATAGCTATTTAAAGTAAGTTTGGAGATTATTCTTACCCACTATGACAACAAAGAAATTTTAAATGAATAACATAATGAATTATTTATGCTGCCAAC
>PJTZ01000160.1_pt1 | contig 38595 bp, 42 predicted proteins | sample 1512131 | NCBI WGS metagenome assembly PJTZ01 (sample SAMN08177679, study PRJNA422409) | Soil metagenome, whole genome shotgun sequencing project. | reverse complement strand
GAATGCTGACCGGGTGAGGCAGTTCCGCCGACAGGTATCGCGCGCGCAGACCAGCCCGGCTCCAAGCGCGGCAATGATTGGCCAATTGAGCGGGCAGGCGCGCACCCTGCTCGGTCATTGATCGGCAAGGTCAGCGGAGACTATTTCTTTCGCGGATAAAGGAGCCAGGGCTTGATCGGACTGGTCGGCCCCGGCTTCCCGTCGAGCCGCACCGCTCGGGTTATCGTGACAGGTTTCAGGAGCATTTGCCCTCGCATAGGCCCTTGACCGCCGCCAGAGGGCTGCGCGAGGATGCGCTTGACCACGTCCATGCCGCCCACAATGCGCCCAAAAGCCGCATAGCCACGATAGCTGCCGTTCGCGTCCAGCATTGGCGCGGGGCCGACCGTCAGAGAGAAATTGCCAGTCGCCGAGTTAGGGTCAACCTTGCGCGCCATGGAGATCGTGCCGTCGAGATGGCGAATGCCGGTCTTATCGGTTGGCTCGAGGACGATGGGCGGCACCAGCATTCGGCGGGCATCGGTATCGATCCCGCCCTGAATGAAGCCGCGCTTGGGATCAGCCTTGGCGCGGGCAGCGCGGTAGAAGGTCGTGCCATCCAGCCGGCCATCATCCACATAGGCAAGGAAATTGGCACTGGTCTTTGGCGCCCTGCGCGTATCGACCGCAACTGTGATGGAGCCCATGCTCGTTTCCAGCCGGACCCGGACAAACGGCGGCTCTGCGGCATTCGCGAGGGAAACGGGGAGCAGGCAGGCAAGGACGAGGGCGACAAGAATATGCATGATCGAACGATTGAGGCCTGACGAGGAGCGGAAGGCCCGGGCTAGCGAGCGGTACCAATACGCTCAAGCGTGCCTTAAAGCTCCTCGCTCCAGCCGGGCAGGAAACCCGGATCCGCAAAGCCGGTCAAGCGCCGTGCCGCACGCCGGGCAAGGCGCTGGACCTCCGCCTTGCGCCGTGCCGGAGCCAAAGGTTCGCTAGGCGCCGGGCGGACAATTTCAGCATCATATTGATCCGCGACGATAAGGCCGGTCCGCGTTGGCCAGAGCGCCTCCGCCTCGAACGGTGCGAGATCGAAGCCGGCAGGCACTGCCCAGAAATAGCGATCACAATAGTCGAAATAATCGGGCCACTTGCCGTCACCCAGCAAATCCGCTCGGCTGCATTTAATCTCGACCGCCACGATGAAGCCACGTGTGTCGATCGCCATGATATCGAGCCGCCGCCCGTTGGGCAGAGGGACTTCAGGGATGCCGAACATGTCATGCCGGGCAAAAAGACGCAAAACACCGCGGGTTACCGCCAGCGCCGTGCCGTCCGGGCAATCGCCGGAAGAAGAAAAAGCCGGAAGGCTTGCCATGACCCGTTTCCTCTATGCGGCGTGGAAACACTTCGCATCGGACCGTGACCCGATGCGAACTGCGTTCACACCACATAGAACATTATGAGAACAATTAAAAGCTCACCAAAATTCGGTCAGCGATAGAAGATGTGATTGTCGATCTGAGTCAGCCGCTGACGGCCCCAGCCCGGCGAGACGCGGCTGGCATGGAAGAAAAGCGCGCCCTCGGCCTGGCTCTTCCATTCATTATCGACAGCGATCTGCGCGATCGCGCGAGCGTTCCGCCACTGGGCGTCGTTCTTGTCCGCATCGGGCAGGCGACCGCCACGAACGAAACTGAACTGGCCCGCCTGAGTGACGACCCCGCACAAGCTGCGGGGGAACCGGCCGGATGCGGCCCGGTTGACGACAACACGAGCTACAGCGAGCTGGCCGGCCAGACTCTCGCTGCGCGCTTCGTAATAAATCGCGGTCGCTAGGCAATTCTGGTCCGCATCGAATGTCTCGCTCTCGTCCTGCTCTGCGACAAGAGCCGCGAGAGAGACGGGGAGGGTGGTGTCGATTGCTTCGTCCGCGCCATTAACGGCGGGAGCGATGGAACTCGCCGGGGTGCTCGCGCTTTGTGGCTGAGACAGCGCATCATCGGAAAGCGTGACGGCATAGTCAGGCTGGATTGTGACTGGCGCCTCATAGGCACCCGGCTGGGCATTCGCGGTAAGCGACCCAATACCCGCTACGGCAAACCCAGCGGAAATAAGTCCAAGTGTCGCCAGACTGGCGACCTTTTTAGTCAAGAACATTTAAACTCAAGCAAGTGCGGTGAGTCGACCTGAACGACGCCAGAAGAGCCGGTATTCCGGTCCCTGAAAAGCGTCGCGTCGCTCCCCGTCTGCGTGTTTGCCCAAAATGACCCTGATGGTCGAAACAGGCTACCTGCGCATAAAACTGTCGCGCCAACTAGCGGAGCTCAGGCACGAGTCAAGCCGAGGCGATCGTTTCAGCGGCGAACCGTTCCCCATTCGCGATATCAAGTTCCACGAGCCAAAAGTCGGGATCGGATCGCCGTCTTCTTGAAATATATTCAGTAATTTCAGATATTTGCCTGCTTTCCGTCGGACCGCAACGAACGAGCGATACTGTCCCGTCAAGGGACGTCATACGCTCGAAAAGCCCGATAAAAGCCCCTCTTTCCATGAGTTGCAGGAGCAGCGTTCCAGCAATCGGGTCTCCTTTATCGAGAACCATGAGGCTGCCCCCCGCCGCATCCGCCCGGCGCAGAAGGGCGCCTACGAGCATCTCTGTTGTCAGCCGGGGCGTCACGAACGATCGAGGCTTGAAACATAGCCCGGCAGGCTGGCAAGCGGAATGGCCGAGCGCATGAATGTGCCGGTGCCCCGGCCCACTTCGTTCCCCGCCCTGTCCAGTAATCTCGCTTCGGCCACATAGACACGCCGCCCGCCGCTCAGCCACCGGCCGAAGGCCGTTATTGGGCCGACCGAGAGCGGACGGGTGAAAAGAAGATTGAAGGCGGTAGTGAGAAGGAAGCGATCGGTGACGAGGCTGTTGGCCGCATAAAAGGCAGCGTCATCAAGCATCTTGAAATAAGTGGTGCCGTGCGCGGCCCCAGCGGCGTGGAAGAAGCGCTCATCCACATCGAACTCGATTTCCGCTTCGCCTGCTCGCGGCACCGAAAGCCGGGACGGAAACAGGCTATTAATGGGAGCGGACGCATAAAGTCGTTCAAGCGCCCGGAAATGCGCGGCTTCTCCCACCGCGCCACTCTCCTGGGCCTGACCGTCCTCAGGCAGCGTCACGCGTCTCCCCGCCGACAAGCAAGGCGAACAACGCAGCGTCCGATGATGTGCCACGCATCCGCGCAAGATGGGCTTCGTTCCGGAGAAAGCGGGAAACGCGGGCGAGGGTCTTGAGGTGCTCGGCTCCGGAATCGACCGGAGAGAGCAGCATAAAGACGATATCGACAGGCGCATCGTCCACCGAGTCGAACATGATCGGCTCTTGGAGGTGCACCACTGCGCCCCGCACCCGCTCAATATCATTAAGCTTGGCGTGGGGAATGGCGATGCCGCCGCCAAAACCCGTGGAGCCGAGGCGCTCGCGCTCAGTCAGCCGTTCGACGACTTCGCCTGCGTCGAACCCATAGGCAGTGTGGGCAAGAGCGCCCAGCTTTTGAAACAACTGCTTCTTGTTCGCTGCCGTTACGCTGCCTACCACCGCGTCCGGCACGAGCAAGTCATCGAAATGATCCATGTAGGTCTCGTGTCGCGAGACAGCATATGTCTCTCGTCGGCTGAACGCCCGGTCCGCATAGGCTGTCTGGGAAAAATATTGCCGTGCCAATAGGCCCAAAGCGGCGACCGGTCAACTGCGCAGCCGTGCCGCCGCCTATAGGCATCAGTCCTGCTGCCGGTCAGCGCGGCGGCTCGACCCAGCCGATCGTGCCATCATTCCGGCGATAGACCATGTTGAACGTGGAGGTGCCGCTGTTGAGGAAAAGCAGCGCATTGGTGTTGCGAAGGTCCAGCATCATCACGGCATCAGAGACGCTCGCTTGCGGGATATCCACCCTCATTTCCGCGACGACCACTGGCGCACTGTCCGGAGCGACCTCGTCCTCGTCGTCCAGTCCCGCGAAGACAGTATAGGCCGCATCGTCATAGCCGCCAAAATCACCAGAGCCATTCACACCGTCAACAGTGAGACGGCTAATCTCTGCGGCAGCCGCCTGCTCGTGTCGATCCTTCAGCCGCCGCATGTAGCGACGCAGCTGCTTCTCGATCTTGTCCGCCGCGCGGTCAAACGCCTGATGTGCGTCCTGGGCCTCGCCGGCGCCCTTGAGGATGAGGCCGGCCATGACATGCGCGACGATGTCGCAACGAAAGGAGCCATGCGGGGCTGGGCCGAACGTGACTCCAGCGCCAATCGCGCGCGAAAAGTACTTCTCGGCCAAGCCTTGAAGGCGCGCTTCCACATGGCTCTTGAGCGCGTCGCCAGTCTCGATCTGGTGGCCTGAAACGCGAATTTCCATGGTTGCTTCTCCTTCTTGCTGAGTAGACCCCTGTTAAAATGGTCCACTACGAACAACGCACTCAGGCGTTGATGGGCGCATCGCGCCAGAGCGGCGCGTCGAGTCCGTTGATGAATGCGGCGTGCCGTTCCAGTTCCTCGGGGGAAGCGGCAAATATTCTTGCCGGGCGTGTGGGCGCGCGCACTTCGACCGACACCTCGGCAACCACCACCTCGATCGTCTCCGCTGCAAAGCCTAGGCCGATCTGGCGGCCGCCCGTCATCTCAATATAGACCTGGGCGAGCAGTTCCGCGTCGAGCAATGCACCATGCTTCACACGATGGCTGCGATCGATCCCGTAACGTATGCAAAGCGCATCGAGGCTATGCTTCGCGCCGGGGTGCAGTGTGCGCGCCATCGAGACGGTGTCGATCATTCGGCCGAGATCAATTTCATCGCGGCCGCACAGGCGCAGTTCGGCGTTGAGAAACCCGAAATCGAACCGCGCATTGTGCGCGACCAGCATCGCGTCCCCAAGGAAGTCGAGCAGGGCGTCAACGCTGCTTGAAAACAGAGGCTGGCCAGCCAGGAACCTGTCCCCCAGTCCGTGCACGGCCTCGGCGGCAGCCGGCATTGCTCGCTGCGGATTGAAATAAGCGTGATAGGTTGCGCCAGTGGGGATGCGGTTGATGAGTTCTACACACCCGATCTCCACCATTCTGTCGCCTGTGAGCGGATCGAGCCCTGTCGTCTCGGTATCGAAAATGATTTCGCGCATCACGTCCCTGGTCAGAGTCGTCGGAACGACATTATCCGCGCTTGTGAGCCGCAAGGCAAGCAACGAGACGTGAAATTTGGGCGCGCACAGCCCATTTCGGCGCTGCGGTTTCGATGACGACATCAGCGCGCCGGCGTTTCTCGTCATCCGGCATCTGGCTTCGACGAATGGCGCGGAATTTCGCGTCCGTCATGCCCTTGCGCGCGAGCACCCGACGGCGCTGGATGAACGCGGGCGCGGAGACCACCAGCACGATGTCCACCATATCTTCTCCCCCGGTTTCGAAAAGCAGCGGGATATCTAGCACCACCAGCGGGCGGCTGCGGTGCCTGCGTAGAAACCGGGCGCGCGCCGCGCGAACGAGCGGGTGAATAATTCCCTCCAGCGCAGCCATTTCCTGCGCATTGCCAATGACCTGCGCTCCCAGAGCCGCGCGATCGATGCCGTTCGGGCCAGTGGTGCCTGGAAAGCGCGCCTCAATGGGCGCAACTGCGGCGCCTGCCGAGGCTTGCAGCGCATGGACGCAGGCGTCGGCATCGAACACAGGAACACCGAGCGAGCGAAACATCGCAGCGACAGTAGACTTGCCCATGCCGATTGAGCCGGTGAGGCCAATGCGGGTCATGCGGCGCGCAAGCGAGCGCGCAGTTCCTCGTCCTTTTCGCGGGGTGCCTGCGCATCGAAGAAGATATCGAAGGCAAGCGCTGCCTGTCCGATCAGCATCTCCATGCCGTCAAGCGCTTCAAGCCCGCGCTCGCGGGCAGCAGCTACGAGCGGCGTTTCCTGCGCGGCATAGACAATGTCATACACAAGGGCGTTCCGGGATAGCGAGCTGAGATCCGGCAGATAGGGCGGCTGACCGGCCATGCCCAGCGAACTTGCGTTGATAAGAAGAGCCGTGTCGGGGAGGGGTGCCGAAAAATCGACCACGCGCCCAGAGAAGCCCAGGCGATCAAGCAGCGCTTGACCTTTGGCCGCATCACGCGCGACGATCGTGAGGTCCGTGACCCCGACGGATCGCAAGGCGAAGCCCACGGCCAAAGCCGCTCCACCCGCACCCACCATCACGGCGTTCGCACCGGACCATTTGCGCGCCAGCAGCGGCTGAAGGAACCCGCCGGCGTCCGTATTGGTGCCGATGAGTGGTCCGCCAGTCTCGCAAGCGACGGTGTTGATCGCGCCGATCCGCTCGCGCACGCCGCCCGGATCATCGACATAGTCGAGCGCAGCGATTTTGTGCGGAATGGTGATGTTGCAGCCCAGCCAGTCAGGATCCGCCCTGCGCTTGAGGAAATAGCCGGCCAGCTCGCCCACTTTCACATGGGTCTTGCGGTATTCCGCCTCGATACCGAGCGTCTCCAGCCAGAAATTATGGATGACGGGCGACTTGCTGTGGCTGATGGGATCGCCGATGACTTCGGCATAGGGTAGGCTGCTCATGCCATAAGAATAGAGCGCGTGCGCAGATAGTCGAGCAGATGCAGCAAGGGCAGACCCTGTACCGCAAAATGGCTGCCATTCACTCGCGAGAAGAGCTGGGCGCCCGGTCCCTCGATGCGATAGCAGCCGACACACCACCGGCACTCATCCCAGTCCAGATCGAGATAGTGCGCAATGAAAGCAGGGGAGAGGGGCCGCATCTGAAGACTTACCGTCTCGATATGGCGCCAGATCGGCGCACCGCCCTGTGCAATAACGGCAGCGGAGTGCAATTTGTGCGTGGTCCCGGATAGCCGCGCGAGAAGCTCGGCCGCTTGCTCGCGCGTTTCCACCTTGTCTATGCGGCTGCCATCCGCCGCTTCCAGCGTCTGATCACACCCAAGGACAAATGCCTCACCCGATCGCATGGAAGGACGGATCGCCTTCAACTCTCCCAGCGCATCGGCCATGGCCCGCGCACCCAGACCATCTGCCTCCAGCGCGTCCCTCGCGGCGTCCTCGTCCACTCCGGCACGAACCACCTCGAACGGAACTGCAGCAGCCTCCAGCAGGCGGCGCCGACTTTCGCTCTGCGAAGCAAGAAGAAGCGGGCTCATACCCTATCTCGCACGTCATCCAACGAAGACTGGCTTAGCCAATCGCCGTGGAGGTTGATGATCGCCGCAGCGGTTTCTTCGATGGATCGCCGAGTCACGTCGATGACCGGCCAGCCATTGTCGGCGAACAGGCGGCGGGCGTGCGCCACTTCGCTCTGCACCTTGTCGGCATCCACATAGCTCGTTTCGGGCGATTGATTGAGGGATAGCAGACGATTGCGCCGCACCTGGATCAGTCGCTCGGTACTGGTCGTAAGGCCCACCACCATCGGCCGTGTCAGGTGAAAAAGCCGGTCAGGCGGCGGCGATTCAGGCACGAGCGGGATATTCGCGGTCTTGTAGCCCCGGTTGGCGAGATAGATGCTTGTGGGCGTCTTGGACGTGCGTGAGACGCCGGCCAGCACTATATCCGCTTCCTCCCAGTTCTCCCAATTCAGTCCATCGTCATGCGCAATGGTGAACTGGATCGCGTCTATACGCGCAAAATAGGCATCATCGAGGATGTGCTTGCGCCCAGGCCGGTTACGCATTTCCTGCCCCAATATACTCGACATGGCATCGGTTACCGTGTCGAGCGGCGCGACATGGGGGATACCAAGCGCCCTGCAGCTATCTTCCAGCTTCTGGCGCAGCGATGTATTGGCAAGCGTGAAAAGAACCAGACCGGGGTTGCGAGCGACCTCCGACAGGATGCGATCGAGATGCACGTCGGAGCGCACCATCGGCCAGAAATGACGGATGCTGTCGATATTCTCGAACTGCGCGATACCTGCTTTCGCGATGTTTTCGAGCGTCTCGCCGGTCGAATCCGAGAGGAGGTGGAGGTGGAACTGACCCATGAGTACAAGCTTGTGGATAATGCCGGGACAATTCAAGGGACGAATCAGTGGGCGGTTTTTCCGGTCGGATCTGACCCCGATCCGCACCTGTTCATCCACAGCTTCCTCAACAGCCTGAGGAACTGTGCACAGGCTGTGAATCCTGTGGACGACGCACGGGACTCGCAGGCCTCGTGATCCTTCTTCGTGGTCAAGCTGTTGGCAAATTCGGGAGAGACGCCTAATCCCCGGCTTTCGCCCGCCAACAGACTCCAACAATCTTCTTAGATTCAATTCTTCTTATTAGGATTGTTCCGCCGCGTGACCGCTCAGCTCTCCAAACCAGATCGCCCTTTGCTCGCCACACTCAAGGGCGAGCGCCAGGCGATTCCGCCGCTATGGCTCATGCGTCAGGCTGGCCGCTACCTGCCGGAATATCGGGCGCTGCGGGCCGAGAAGGGCGGTTTTCTGGAGTTATGTTACGATAGTGCGTGCGCTGCGGAAGTGACTCTGCAGCCGATCCGCCGTTTCGGTTTCGATGGTGCGATCCTCTTTTCCGACATTCTTGTAGTTCCGCATGCGCTAGGCCAGGATCTCTGGTTCGAGACGGGGGAGGGGCCACGCCTTGCGCCTCAGCTGAGCCAGACCAGCCTTGAAACACTGGAGCCTCGTTCCGAACGCCTTGGTCCGGTTATCGAGACAGTCCGTCAGGTGAAGGCTGCACTTGCGCCTGAAACGACGTTCCTAGGCTTTGCGGGCTCACCCTGGACAGTCGCGACCTATATGGTGGCGGGCGCCGGGAGCAAGGATCAGGGCGCGGCGCGGAGACTGGCCTATGCCGATCCGCTGAGGTTTCAGGCGATCATCGATGCGATCATTGCCGTTACGGTCGACTATCTTAGCGCGCAGATCGATGCCGGCGTCGATGCGGTGCAACTGTTTGACAGCTGGGCTGGATCGCTCAGCCCATCCCAGTTCGAACGATGGGTCATCGCACCGAACGCCGCAATCATTGCTGCGCTGCGCGCCCGCCATCCCGATACCCCGATCATTGGCTTCCCGAAAGGCGCGGGCGCCAAGCTGGTCGATTATGCCGCCGGAGTGGACGCTGACGCCATTGGTCTGGATGAGACGGTCGATCCGGTCTGGGCCGATGCGGCACTGCCTTCCGGTCTTCCCGTGCAGGGCAATCTCGATCCGCTGGCGTTGATCACCGGTGGATCCACGCTGGATGCGGCCATCGACCGAATCCTTGCGGCGTTCCCGGAACGTCCCCATATCTTCAACCTCGGGCATGGTATTCTGCCCGACACGCCGATTGACCATGTCCAGCGGCTGGTCGATAGGGTTCGGGGTGGCTGATCAGGCAGTTTACGGAGCGTGACGTGGGTATCGGCATAGGCTTTCTGGGCAACGCTTATCCATGGGTGCTGGCAGCGCACGTGATCTTCGTCATTTTCCTGATGGCGAGCCTGTTCATGATGCCGCGTCTGTTCGTCTATCATCACCAGAGCGCACTCGGTTCGGCCGAAGACAAGACGTGGATCGAACGCGAGGACAGGCTTCGACGGATCATCATGAATCCATCGATCGTTCTCGTCTGGCTTTTCGGGCTAATGCTGGCGGTAAATGTGGGCGCTTTTTACGAAGGATGGTTCCACGCCAAGCTGGCGCTTGTTCTGCTGCTTTCAGGCTATCATGGCTGGTGCGTGGGCTATGCGAAGAAGCTGGCGCGAGGCGAACGGCCAATGACCGAACGCCGGCTGCGCATGCTGAACGAGGTGCCCGCCATTCTGGTGACGCTCATCGTCATTCTGGTGATTGTCCGCCCGTTCTGACTGCCTTCCGCTAAGGCGGGCTGGACGCAGGCGCCTTGACTTGATTTCACGTCGCGCGTAACGCTCGCGTTAATCCTACAGGCACATGCCCGCGGCCGTCCGGCCATCTGAACTTGCGGCGACCTTCCGGATATTCCTCAGTTCTTCACCGTCTTTTCCAGGTTCACGGAACACCAAGCCGATGCATTTCAAAGATCTCAAGCGCAAGGCGCCTGCCGAACTCGTCTCCATGGCCGAAGAGCTCGGCGTCGAGGGCGCGTCAACGCTGCGCAAGCAGGATCTCATGTTCGCCATCCTCAAGATGGAAGCGGAGAACGGCAAGGAAATCGTCGGTGAAGGGACGATCGAGGTTCTTCCCGACGGGTTCGGCTTTCTACGCAGCCCTGAAGCCAACTATCTGGCGGGACCGGACGATATCTATATTTCGCCCAATCAGGTCCGTAAATTCGGCCTGCGCACCGGCGATACAGTGGAAGGCGAAATCCGCTCTCCCAAGGATGGCGAGCGCTATTTTGCGCTGACCCGCCTCATCTCGGTGAATTTCGACGATCCGGACGCGGTGCGTCATCGTGTGAATTTCGACAATCTGACGCCGCTCTATCCCAACGAGAAGCTGCGCCTCGATACGCTGGACCCCACGGTCAAGGACAAGTCCGCCCGCGTCATCGATATCATCTCGCCGCAGGGCAAGGGCCAGCGCGCGCTGATCGTCGCGCCGCCGCGTACCGGCAAGACGGTGCTGCTTCAGAACATCGCCAAGGCGATCACGGATAATCACCCTGAAGTGTTCCTTCTTGTGCTGCTCGTTGATGAGCGGCCGGAGGAAGTGACGGACATGCAGCGCAGCGTGAAGGGCGAGGTTATCAGCTCGACCTTCGACGAGCCCGCTACGCGCCACGTCCAGGTCGCCGAGATGGTGATCGAGAAGGCGAAGCGCCTGGTGGAGCACAAGAAGGACGTCGTGATCCTGCTCGACAGCATCACGCGCCTGGGCCGCGCCTACAACACCGTCGTGCCCAGCTCGGGCAAGGTGCTGACCGGTGGTGTCGACGCCAACGCCCTGCAACGCCCCAAGCGCTTCTTCGGCGCGGCGCGCAACATCGAGGAAGGCGGCTCGCTCTCGATCATCGCCACGGCCCTCATCGATACCGGCAGCCGTATGGATGAAGTCATCTTCGAAGAGTTCAAGGGCACGGGTAACAGCGAAATCGTGCTCGACCGCAAGGTGGCCGATAAGCGCATCTTCCCGGCGCTTGACGTCGGCAAGTCCGGCACTCGCAAGGAAGAACTGCTGGTCGAGAAGGACAAGCTCTCCAAGATGTGGGTCCTGCGTCGTATCCTCATGCAGATGGGCACGATTGACGCGATGGAATTCCTGCTCGACAAGATGAAGGATTCGAAGACCAACGAGGATTTCTTCGCGACGATGAACCAGTAGTCGTCATCCAACGTTGAGGGGCGCGTGATCGATCTTTTGATGATGGCCGCTGCGGCGGCGGCAGGTGGTATAGGCTCTCCCGGCGATATCTGGGGGCACATTGTCGCCGATTTTTCCAACATCGGCTCGCCGCAGGCCCTCGCTGCCTTCGGCCAAGTGTTGATGATCGATCTCGTGCTAGCGGGCGACAACGCGATTGTTGTCGGCGCGCTCGCGGCGGGTTTGCCCGTAGCTCAGCGCAAAAAAGTCATTCTGATCGGCATCATTGCAGCCCTCGTGCTGCGCATTGCCTTCGCGCTCGTGGTGAGCCAGCTACTCCAGATCGTGGGGCTCATTCTCGCCGGTGGCCTGCTTCTGCTGTGGGTCGCATGGAAAATGTGGCGCGAGATCATGCCGGGTACCCAATCGCCAGGTTCGCCCGAGATCGAAGGTGACGAAACCAGCGGTCTGCGGCCCGCAAAGAGCTTTGCAAGTGCGGCCTGGGCGGTCGCTGTTGCGGACGTCTCCATGAGCCTCGACAACGTGCTGGCGGTGGCTGGTGCCGCGCGCGAGCATCCCGGTATTCTCATCGTTGGTCTTATCCTTTCCGTGGTCCTGATGGGGCTCGCAGCCAATATCATCGCCCATTATATCGAGAAGCACCGCTGGATTGCCTATCTCGGTCTGGCGGCGATCCTGTGGGTTGCGGTCAGCATGATCTACGACGGCTTCACCGACAGTCGTGTCGGGGTGCTTAACCTCTTATAGCATTCAGGCTGTTACAGGCGCATGATCGCGAAAGTCGCGTGATTGCGCGGGAGCGAAGCATAGGGAAGCGCCATGCAGTTCAATGTCAAAGTCGAATGCACACCGGAAGAAGCGCGCGCGTTTCTTGGTCTTCCCGATCTCTCGCCGATCCATGCTCGCTATATTCAGGCTGTGCTCGACACGATGGACGGGCAGGCAAGCCTGGAGCAGATGCAGAAGATGTTCTCCCAGCTTTCGCCCTTGGGTGACGCCAGCCTGAAGCTTTTTTCGAGCATGATGGACATGTCCCTTGGCTCACTTTCGCCCGGCTCTACAAAGAAGAGTGACTGAGTCCGCGCTGTTGCGTGAATGCGATCATGAGTGACGGCACTACGATTTTTGCGCTTTCCAGCGGGGCGCCTCCCGCCGCGATCGCAGTCATCCGGGTGAGCGGAGGCGGCGTGCCGATGGTGGCGGAACGCATGGTGGGCGGTTTGCCCGCGCCGCGCTATGCGGCTCTCCGCCGGATATGCGACCCCGAGACGGGCGAGCAACTGGACGAAGGCCTCGTTCTCTTCTTTCCCGCTGGCGCAAGCGTGACCGGCGAAGCGTTGCTGGAACTGCAGTGCCACGGCTCTCGCGCTGTGATTTCTGCCATCGAAAGTGCGCTGGGTTGCCTGCCCAACGTTCGGCCTGCGGTCGCCGGAGAATTTACTCGGCGCGCCTTTGAGCATGGGCGAATGGACCTTTCGCGCATAGAGGGACTGGGCGACCTGCTGGCAGCGGAAACGGTGGCCCAACGCCGAGCGGCGTTTCACATGATGGAAGGCAAATTTGCTGATCGCATAGAGGAGTGGCGAAAGCGCCTGTTGCAGACAGCGGCCAATCTTGAAGCGCGGATCGACTTTGCCGACGAAGAAGATGTTGTTCATAATAGTAGACAGGATGATCTGGTTGACTTGCTCGCGTCGCTGGATTTGGACTTGGCGAGACCTGCGGGTGAAAGTCTGCGCAAGGGTTTCCGAGTCGTCATTGCCGGCCCGCCGAATGCCGGAAAATCTAGTCTTTTCAACGCTTTGATTGGACGGGAAGCCGCGATCGTTACCGATATTGCGGGGACGACGCGGGATCTTGTCGAGGCGCCGATGATTTGGGGCGGCTATCCCTTCCTTCTTATCGATTCCGCTGGCCTCAGGGATGACGAAACTGTCGATGCTGTGGAGGCGATCGGCATTGGCCGGGCCGCGCAAGCGATCGATCACGCGGATATCATTCTATGGTTGGGCGATCCCACTACTCGCCCGGATCGCGCAGGAGTGGTCCAGGTCGCCGGTAAAGCCGATCTGGGGGCATCAGCGGAAGGCATAGCGGTGTCCAGCGTCACAGACGCAGGCCTTGATTTACTTGTCAGTGAGATTGTCGAGCGCGCACGGATGCTTGCGCCCGCACCAACGGACTACGCTCTGTCCCAGCGCCAACATGATATATTGACGCGTGTAAGAGAAGCGGTCGCGGAGTCGATTGGACAGGACGACGACGTGCTCCGGGCGGAACTCGTTCGTTCCGCATTGTTCGCCATCACGGAATTGACTGGTGAGAACGCAACGGAAGCCATGTTCGATACACTCTTCTCTGGTTTCTGCATCGGCAAGTAGGTCACAACGTTCCACGTGGAACAACCGTCTTTGACCGCCCGCGGGTGATCGGATAGGGGCAGTGCCATGACGCAATTCGATGTCATTGTCGTAGGCGGCGGACATGCCGGCACAGAGGCAGCAGCCGCGGCCGCCCGCAGAGGCGCGCGCGTTGCCCTGGTCACCTTGGATCCCGCACGCATCGGGGAGATGTCTTGCAATCCCGCCATCGGCGGATTGGGTAAGGGTCATCTCGTTCGCGAGATCGATGCTCTCGATGGGATAATGGCTCGGGCAGCGGACGCCGCTGCGATCCATCGCCGGATGCTGAACGGAAGCAAAGGAGCTGCTGTTCGTGGGCCTCGCGTCCAAGCTGACCGGAATTTGTACAGAGCTTCAGTACAGCGGCAACTGCATGCGCTCAAAACTGTCACCGTCGTCGCCGGTGAGGTGGCGGCGCTTCAAATAAAGGGCGGGCTGTGTGTTGGCGTCCAGCTGGCCGACGACGGCGTTCTTCTGGCATCATCTGTCATCCTCACGACCGGCACCTTCCTCGGGGGTCGGCTTTTTCGCGGTAGCGAGCGATTGGTCGGTGGCCGCATTGGGGAGGGCGCGTCGCACCGACTCGCGGCTCAATTGCGCGCTCTGTCTCTCCCGATGGGGCGGCTCAAGACCGGCACCCCTCCGCGCCTCGACGGTCGGACAATCGACTGGGGACATCTCTCCGTCCAACGATCGGACCGAGAAGACTGGACAATGTCGTTGCTGCCGGGCGGCGAACGACCGGGAGTTGAGGTCGCCTGCGCGATTACCCGCACGAGTTCGACCACCCACGAGCTCATCCGAGATGGGCTTTCCGACTCCCCGCTTTATTCAGGTCACATTGAAGGGCAGGGCCCGCGCTATTGCCCTTCGATTGAGGACAAGGTGGTCCGCTTCGGTGATAGGGATGGGCATCAGATTTTTCTGGAGCCGGAAGGTCTGTCCACCCACCTCGTGTATCCCAACGGTCTCAGCACGTCGTTATCCACTGAGACGCAGACTGCAATGGTCCGTAGCATAGCCGGTCTTGAGCAGGCCGAGATTATCGTTGCGGGCTATGCGGTCGAATATGACTATATCGATCCGAGAGCTCTAGACGACCGACTGGCTCTTCCTGCGTTGCCCGGTCTTTACCTCGCGGGGCAGATCAACGGCACAACAGGATATGAAGAGGCTGGCGCCCAAGGGCTGGTCGCGGGTGCAAATGCTGCGGCGTCGGCACTTGATCTAGAACCGCTGCGATTGGATCGGGCGGAAAGTTATATCGCAGTGATGATCGATGATCTCACCTTACAAGGCGTGACCGAGCCTTATCGCATGCTGACCGCGCGGGCAGAATTTCGCCTTCGGTTGCGTGCTGACAACGCCGCCACCCGTCTTACGCCGGAAGGAATACGCCTCGGCTTGGTAGGAGCAGGGCGGGCGCAGCATTTCGCTGCGCGTGAGGCGGAGCGGGCGATGGCCTCTGCGAAACTGGATCAAAGCGTAACGCCCGCTGTCCTCCATGCGATGGGCGCTGACGACGTGCGTTTGTCCGAGCCGCCTAGATCGATACGGGACTGGGCGCGGTTTCCGGCGGTCCCGCGCGAGGTTATTGAGACCCTCCTGGTCGAGGATGATGTTCGTCCTAATGGCGCGGTCATCGACGAGCTGCTGGAAGATGCGGTCTATGCGCCTTATCTTGCTCGGCAAGAGATGGAGGTGCGAGCACTGCGGGCGAATGAGGCGATTCCTCTCTCACCCGATCTCGATTTTCGTGCCGTAGGGGGTCTTAGCAACGAGATGATCGAAAGACTCGAAGCGGCGAGGCCTACAACTCTAGGCGCCGCTGGTCGTATCCAAGGGATCACCCCGGCAGCACTGGCGGCACTACTATGCACTATTCGTCGCATTGCGGCCTGATGACTGAGGACGAAGCGCAATCATGGCTGAAGGGCAGGGGCTGGCTGAATGGGTCCGAGGGCGAACGCTTGCGCTGGCTCGTTTTCGAGACGTTGGCTGAGGCCGACCGACAAAATCTCATTTCTGCTGGTACGCGAGATATGATCTGGTCGCGCCACATCGTCGATAGCGCTCAGCTTCTGGACCATGCGACGCCCGAGAAGACAGGGCTGTGGGTGGATATCGGAAGCGGCGCAGGCTTTCCGGGTCTGGTGATTGCCTGCCTGACAGAGCATCCGATTCTTCTAGTTGAGCCACGACCTTTGCGCGTTGCCTATTTAGAGCGCTGCATAGCCCAACTCGGTCTTGCCCACTGCACGGTCAGTCAGTCAGGCATTGGCGCCGTGGAACGTCCAAACGTCTCGGTCATTTCCGCGCGAGCATATGCCCCACTTTCAAAGATTTTCGCTACCGCTAGTCATCTCGCCGACTTATCCACAACTTGGGTCCTACCAAAGGGGCGAAATGCCAATTTGGAACTGGAAACAGCTCGCACGGAGTGGCAGGGTGTGTTTCACGTGAAACAGAGTGTCACGGATGCGGAAAGTCACATGATCGTGGCGACGCAGGTCGAGCGGGGACAACGGCCGTCGCAATCGATATCACGTGGAAAGTACGGCCAAAAAGGACGCAGGGCGCGGGCATGATCAGCATCGCAATTGCGAACCAGAAAGGCGGCGTCGGCAAGACGACGACCGCAATCAATCTCGCCACCGCCTTGGCCGCGACGGGGCATCGGACTCTGCTGATTGATCTGGACCCGCAAGGGAATGCCTCCACAGGCCTCGGCGTGAACCAAAAGGCGCGCCAGCACCACACCAGCTACGATCTGTTAATCGGCGATCACGCTCTCGGGGATGTTGTACTTCCGAGCATTGTTCCGGGACTGGATATTGTGCCGGCCACTCAGGATCTTTCCGCAGCCGAAATCGAGCTGATCGATATACCCGAGCGGACCCATCGGCTTCGACGCGCGCTGAGCGGAGTGGACGGTAGCCGGTGGGACGTTTGCCTTGTCGACTGCCCCCCCTCGCTCGGTCTGCTCACGGTGAACGCCATGGTGGCCGTCCATTCGGTCCTGGTGCCGCTGCAATGCGAGTTTTTTGCGCTCGAGGGGCTTTCCCAGTTGCTTCAGACGGTTGAGCGCATCCGCGCCAAGTTCAATCCGTCACTGTCCATTCTGGGGGTGGCACTCACCATGTATGACCGGCGCAACCGCTTGACCGATCAGGTGGCAGACGATGTGCGCGCCTGCCTCGGCCCGTTGGTATTTCAGACAGTCATTCCGCGCAATGTTCGCCTGTCGGAGGCGCCGAGCCACGGCGTCCCCGCTCTTATCTACGACATTAAATGCGCGGGGTCAGAGGCGTATATGCAGCTTGCTCGAGAGTTGATCGGGCGACTGCCTCAGCGGGATTTGGCGGCATGAGCGAAGATAATGGAGCGGGCGCCAAGGCACCGCCGCGGCGGTCTTTGGGACGCGGACTTTCGGCTTTGTTTGAAGAAACACGCGAATCTGTCTCATTGGCAGATAAAGGCCCCAACCCGGACCAAGCTGGCGAAGGCCGCATTCTACTCCTCGACATTGCACGCATCGCTCCTCATCCAGATCAGCCCCGTCGTCACTTCGACGAAGCTGCATTGGCAGAACTCGCTGACAGCATTACTGCACGTGGAATAATCCAGCCTATCGTCGTGCGCCTCACGGCTAACGGCTATCAGATTGTGGCCGGAGAACGCCGCTGGCGAGCGGCTCAGAAGGCACAGCTTCACCGTATTCCCGCTATTATCCGCGATTTTGACGAGGCGGAGACGCTGGAGATCGCGCTGGTCGAGAATATCCAGCGTGAGGACCTTAATCCGATTGAAGAGGCACAAGCCTATAAGCGACTGATCGGCCAGTTCGGCCATAGTCAGGAAGCGCTGGGGCGCTTAGTCGGCAAATCCCGCAGCCATGTTGCCAATCTCATGCGCCTGCTTGATCTTCCTTCGGCTATTCAGGCCCGCATCTTTGCCGGAGAGATCAGCATGGGCCATGGTCGTGCGCTGATTGGAGTGCCCGGAGCGGAAGTGATCGCCAACGAGATTGTGCGGAGGGGCCTCTCTGTGCGCGATACTGAGCGACTGGTGCGTCGTGCACGGTCCGATGGGAGCGCGTCCGAACGCCCGCAACCTCTGCCATCTGACAGTGAAGCGGATATCGACATCGCCGCTCTGGAGCGCAAAGTGAGCGACATGCTCGGTCTCAAAGCGCAAATCAGCGACCGGAACGGTGCTGGCACGCTGACCCTGCATTATTCCAATCTCGGACAGCTCGACCTCATCATAGAACGTCTGCATGGAGACGGTTTCTGAGTAGCGGCGCAGCCGGGCGCGACGCCGGGCTGGTTCGCGCTGTCGGCGCATTTTCGTTCGCCGCAGCTATCATCAACGGTGTAATTGGCGCGGGTATCTTCTCGCTGCCCGCCGCCATGGCGGAGATGGCCGGCCATCTTGCACCCCTCGCATTCATCCTCTGCGCCATCGCCATGGGGGCCGTGGTGCTTTGCTGTGCCGAAGCGAGCGGCCGAGTGGCGACCAGCGGCGGGTGCTATGGTTATGCCGATGCGGCTTTCGGGCCGCTTGCAGGATTCGCTACCGGTGTGCTCGTCTGGTCGAGCGCGGTACTGGCCTGTGGCGGAATCGCGGCGGCACTTGTGGAAGGGCTGACGATCTGGCTGCCTTTTCTGCAAGATCCGATACCCCGAGCATCCGTCATCGTGCTTGTAATAGGGGGGATTGCCTGGCTGAACGTGGCGGGCGTGGCTCCCGCTGCCCGCGCCATTACTGTCGTCACACTGGTCAAGCTGATACCTCTGGTGCTGCTCGTCGTTGTGGGGGGCGTCTGGCTGGTCGGCCGGGGCGGGGTTCCCACTTCTCCCGCGCCACCAACCGCCTTTGGGCAGGCAGTTATCCTCGCCCTCTTTGCATTTTCCGGCATGGAGACACCTCTCGCGGCGAGCGGCGAAGTGCGTGATCCCGCGCGCAATATTCCGCGCGCGCTCATCCTTGCCATGAGCGGTGTGACCTTGCTCTACATCGGCATTCAGGTCGTGACACAAGGCCTGCTGGGGGATCGCCTGCCCGGCGCTACGACACCGCTCGCGGACGCGATCGGGGTCGTCAGCGCGCCATTAGGGCTTGTTTTGCTGCTCGCGGCGTCATTCTCGCGCTTCGCCTGGATCGGCAGCGATATTCTCGGCGCGCCGCGCGTCCTCTTCGCCTTTGCGCGAGATGGGATGCTACCGGCAGTGCTGGCTAGCGTTCACCCCCGGCATCATACGCCGCATGTGGCCATCTGGCTCCACGCTATTATCGCGATCATCCTCGCCGTCACCGGCACGTTCGAGCAGCTCGCTATTCTTTCCGGGCTGGCGACGGCGGGGATTTACTTCATGGCCTGTGCTGCTGCCTGGTCATTGCATCGGCGCGGCGTAACGGGGTTAGGTGATGCCCCGCGCTATAAGATGCTGCCATTCGCTGCTGCCCTCGCTATTGGCGCCATGGTCGTCATCGTCGCGCTTGGCAGGTGGCAGGACATTGCTGGTCTCGTCGGGCTCGTGCTGGCGAGTTTGCTCTGGTTTCGCTTCATGCGCCGTCCGTCCCGAGCCACTCGTCTGCATGATTGACTGTCAGGTCACCGGTCGTCATCCCCTCTGCCATCATGCGCTTTTTCTCCGACAATGCCGCACCAGTTGCACCGGCGATAATGGCCGCTATCGAGCAAGCAAACGCGGCTGATACCGCTTATGATGGCGACACGCTGAGCGGGCATCTCGACGTCGCCTTCTCCACATTATTTGAGCGGGAAGTAGCGGTGCTGTGGGTCTCCACTGGGACGGCCGCGAATGCGCTGGCACTTTCGCTTCTGTGTCCGCCCTATGGCGGTGTCCTGTGCCATGAAGCCGCGCATATCGTCGGGGACGAATGTGGAGCGCCCGAATTCTATACTCATGGCGCCCGATTGATGGGATGCACAGGGGAGGGCGGCAAGCTGGATGTTGACACGCTGGCGGCGCGGCTCGCGGGCGTTCGGCCAGACGTTCATCAGGTGCAGCCCCACACTGTATCGCTGACCAACGCAACCGAATCGGGCCTGAGCTATCGGCCATCCGAGATTGCGGCGATTGGCGCGTTTTGCCGGGAGAACGGGCTCGCGATCCACATGGACGGTGCTCGCTTTGCCAATGCCGTCGCGTTCACTGGCGCATCGCCCGCCGAGATGAGCTGGCGGGGTAGCGTGGATTTTCTCTCGTTCGGTTTCACCAAGAACGGGGCCATGAACGCCGAAGCTTTGGTGCTGTTCGATCCCGCTTTAGTTGAAGAAGCGCGGCGGAGACGGAAGCGCGGCGGCCATCTGCTTTCCAAAGGACGCTTCATCGCTGCGCAGTTGCTGGCGATGCTCGAGGGGGATCGCTGGCTCGTTAACGCCCGTGCAGCAAATTGCGCCGCGCAGAAAGTTGCTGCCGGAGCGGGGGACAGGCTGCTCTACCCGGTAGAGGCGAATGAGGTGTTTCTTCGTCTCAGCCCGGAGGAAGCGGGACGCCTGCGGGCTGCGGGATATGATTTCTACGACTGGGGCGAGGGCGTGGCGCGCCTCGTCACTAGCTGGCATCACGACGAAGCGGATGTCGCGCCCTTCGCCCACGCAATCGCGGCACTATAGGGGCCATAGGGGTGGCAGGACCGGATCATGACAAGAGAGGGGGCATCGTCGTGCCGTTTCTGCTGGTCACGCTCATCTGGGGATCCACCTGGATCGTCATACGCGATCAGCTGACGCTTGTGCCGCCGAGCTGGTCCGTCTGCTACCGCTTCACGATCGCTGCGGTGGGGATGGCCGTGGTCGCCCGTCTCTCCGGGGCGTCTTTCGCCATTGGCCGGCGAGGACTGGCTTTCGCGGCAATGCTTGGGCTCGCGCAGTTCTGCCTGAACTTCAATTTTGTGTACCGAGCCGAGGCGCACATCACGTCAGGACTGGTCGCGCTCGTATTCGCGCTGCTCATGGTGCCGAACAGCCTGCTTGCATGGCTTTTTTTCGGGGAGCGGGTGAGCCGTTTTTTCATCGCGGGATCTGTCGTTGCTATTGTCGGGATAGCGATGCTTTTCGTCCACGAGTACCGAGCCTCGCCAGCGAACGCTTCGGCAGTGGTGGCCGGCGTTGGCTTCACGCTCTGCGCTCTGATGAGCGCCTCCTCGGCCAATGTCATGCAGGCCGCGCCTATCGCGCGTGCGCTGCCAATGACGTCGGTGCTTGCCTGGGCAATGGCGATTGGCGCGGCGATTGATGCGGCCTGGGCGTGGATCACGACCGGGCCGCCGGTGGTGGAGCCGCGCCTGGGTTACTGGCTTGGCACGCTCTATCTCGGTCTTGCCGGTTCGGTCGTCACCTTCCCGCTCTATTTTCGCCTGATCCAGCGGATAGGCGCAGGCCGGGCGGCCTATACCAGCGTATTGATCCCGGTGATTGCCATGGCCATCTCCACAATAGTGGAGGGCTATCGCTGGACGGGCCTGTCCCTTGCGGGAGCGGCGTTGACCATGGCCGGCATGGTCATTGCCCTGCGGGCACGCCAGAAGAGTTGAGGCAAGCGGCGAGCCCCTCGACATAGCTTAGGTAGAGCGGCTGCCACCCAAGCAAGCGCTTTGCCTTGCCGTTGGCGACCCGCCGGTTCTCTGAGTAAAAGGCGCGCCCCATGGGGGAAAGGGCCGCGTCCTCCAGCGAAAGGAGGAGCGGCGGCGCGATGCCGAGCAGCTTGCAGGCATGTTCGATCACGCTGTTCTGCGGCGCAGGCCGATCATCGACCAGATTGTAGATGCCTGCCGATCCCGCGAAACTCGCGATCACGCCGCTCGCGATATCATCAACATGAACCCTGCTGAAAATCTGGCCGGGCAAGTCGATGCGATGAGCGCGGCCCTCACGCACGCGCTCGATGGCGCTGCGGCCAGGGCCATAGATACCCGGCAACCGGAAGATACGCACATTCTCGCGAGACAGTTGCCAAGCCAGATCAGCCTGCGCCCTCGCCGACCGCCGTCCCGTGCCGATCGGTGCGGTCTCGTCCACCCAGGCGCCGGCGGTGTCGCCATAGACTCCCGTTGAGGAGAGATAGCCGATCCAGCGGGCCGGCGCCGAGCGGATGGCATCCCCGTAGCGCGCCAGCACCGGGTCACTCTCCCTGCCTGGTGGCACCGATGAGAGAATGTGCGTAGCAGCTGCAAGCTCCGGCAGGACGGATCGCTCATCCTCAAAATCGATGGTGCCTGCCGAGCCAGTGCCGGCTACGGACCAGCCCTCACGGATCAGGCGTGCGGAGAGGTGGCGGGCGGTATAGCCAAGGCCAAAGACGAAAAGGCGGCTCATGCATGCGCTTATGGCAAATGCCGCCAATAAGTCGAGCAGTCCGGGAGGATCACAGAAAAGGATGTTGCCCGATTGTATGGGCCGGCGCGCACGCCTAGGTTCCCGCTCATGGCCGACATTCAAAGCACGCACGCTCCCGCCCCCCAAGTCATCCTCCGCAGCGATTATCGCCCGCCTGAGTGGCTCGTTCCGCAGGTCAGTCTCGATGTGGCGCTGGACGCTCAGAAGACTCATGTGCGTGCGACCCTGAATGTCGAGCGAAACGGGGCGCATGAACACCCATTACGTCTGGATGGCGACGCGTTGACGCTGGTCGAGGTTCGGGTGGATGGCACCGTGCTGGATGCGGGCGGGTGGACCCGGGACGACGAGGGAGCGCTTGTTATTCCGTTAGGAGGCGACGCACACGTCATCGAAACGCTGGTGGAAATCAGCCCGGCCGCGAATACCAAGCTTATGGGCCTTTATGCGTCGGGCGGGTTGCTCTGCACCCAGTGCGAAGCGGAAGGGTTTCGTCGTATCACCTTCTTCCCTGATAGGCCCGATGTGCTCTCCCGCTACGACGTGCGGATGGAAGCTGACAAGACGCTCTATCCGGTGCTGCTCGCCAATGGCGACCCTGTCGAGAAGGGTGATCTCCCCAATGAGCGCCATTGGGCGCGCTGGACCGACCCGTTCGCCAAGCCCTGCTATCTGTTCGCGATGGTCGCGGGCGATCTGGCCTGCAACGCGGACAGTTTCACGACGATGAGCGGACGGACGGTCGCGCTCGGCATCTGGGTGCGCGAAGAAGATCTGCCGCGCACCGATCATGCCATGAAGGCACTGATAGACAGCATGGCGTGGGACGAGCGCGTCTATGGTCGCGAATATGATCTCGACGTGTTCAACATTGTCGCCGTCTCCGATTTCAACTTCGGTGCGATGGAGAACAAGGGGCTCAACATTTTCAACTCGCGCTATGTCCTCGCCGATCCGGAAACCGCGACAGACATGGACTATGACGGCGTGGAAGGCGTGGTCGCCCACGAATATTTCCACAACTGGTCCGGCAATCGCGTCACCTGCCGGGACTGGTTCCAGCTTTCCTTGAAAGAGGGCTTCACCGTCTATCGCGACCAGAGCTTCTCGGCCGACATGGGATCGTCAGCGGTTAAGCGCGTCGAGGACGTGCGCATTCTGCGCGCGGCCCAGTTCCAGGAGGACGCAGGGCCGCTGGCCCACCCCGTTCGCCCGGAAAGCTACATGGAGATCAGCAACTTCTATACCGCCACGGTCTACAACAAGGGGGCAGAGCTCATCCGCATGATGGCTCTGCTGTTGGGGCCTGAGCGTTTCCGCAAGGGCACGGACCTCTATTTCGAGCGGCATGACGGACAGGCCGTGACCTGCGAGGATTTCGTCCGCGCTATGGAAGATGGCGGGCAGATCGATCTTTCTCAGTTCCGCCTCTGGTATTCGCAGGCAGGCACGCCGCGCGTTTTCGTCTCGCTAGATCATGATGCAAGCACAGGCACTGTCCGGCTGACACTTCGCCAGAGCGTGCCGCCAACTCCGGGACAGGCGGAGAAGGCGCCCATGGCCATTCCCCTTCGGCTGGCGCTGTTCGACTCGGAGACGCAAAACCACTCCGGTGAGGAGCTGGTTGTGCTCACTGAGGAGGAGGCCGTGCTGGAACGTCCCGGCTTCTCCGTGCCCCCCATTCTCTCGATCAATAGAGGCTTTTCGGCCCCGGTGATTGTCGAGATGGACCGCACTCACGGGGAGCTGTCTTTCCTCTCGGCACATGATGATGATCCGTTTGGCAGGTACGAGGCGATGCAGCAGCTCATGGTCAATGTGCTGATCGGACGAATTTCCGGCGGACCGCTGGAGAGTGCGCCAGTGATCGAAGCCGTGGCACGCACCATTAGCGATTCGGCACTCGATGGCGCGCTCGTCGCGGAAGCAGCGCGGCTGCCCAGCGAGGCCTATCTGGGCGACCAGATGCTGATCGTCGATCCCAATGCCATACATAGTGCACGAGAGGCCCTGCAGGCGGAGATTGGCTCCGCGCTGGAGAGCGAATGGCGCGCGATTCACGCCCAGTCCGCTCGCAATGGCTTCTCGCTCTCCTCCGATGCCAAGGCCGCGCGGCGGCTGCGAACGCTGTCTCTTTCCTATCTTGCCGCATCGGGCGCGAAGGACGCGTCCGAGCTGGCGCTGCAGCAGTTCGAGACGACGGACAATATGACGGAGCGGCAGGGTGCGCTCGCTGTGCTTGCTAATGGCGCCAGCAAGGCTAGGGAAACGGCGCTCGCGGCTTTTCACGATCGTTATGCAGGCAATGCATTGGTCATCGACAAATGGTTCCAGACACAGGCCTTCGCTCTTCATCCCGATACAGTGGAGATCGTCGAGGCATTGGGGCGCCACGCGGACTTCACGCTCAACAACCCGAACCGGGCTCGCTCGCTCTTCGGTGCCTTTGGCGGCAACCAGTGGGCCTTTAATCGCAAGGACGGGAAAGGCTACCGGATGCTGGCGGACGCGATCATCGCGCTCGATGCGATCAATCCGCAGACTGCTGCCCGGTTCGTCACGCCGCTCGGCCGCTGGCGCCGTTTCGACGAGACCCGAGGCGTGATGATGCGCGCGGAACTCGAGCGGATCGTCGCCGCTCCCGGTATTTCAAAAGATGTTCTGGAGCAGGCGGGCAAGAGCCTGCAGGGTTGAGGTCGGGGTTTGGCTGCTCAACCCGGCTGTGCCTTTATCCAGTCCGCGACCTGTTCCGCTACGCTGTTGGCCGCAGCGCTGATTGCCGGCGCGACGGTCTTCGCGTCGATCTTTCCGATCGGCGCAGTCGCGGAAAATCGCTGCTTATTGATTGTTGCTCCGTCCGGTGCGAGCAGGCTGGCGTCGTAGGTGACGACTGCCTCCTTGCGACCCGCGTCGATACCGAATGAAATGAGCTGGCCAATCAATTGGCGGTTGGGTTCAGCGATGAACTGGCCTGGGTTTAGAACCAGCCGGCCGGTGCGCACGGCAATGGTTTCGCTCAACAGGCCTTGAAAGAGCTTGTCGGGTGTATCGACCCAGATGGCATCCTTCACATAGGCAAAGGCCCCGCTCGAATCGATCACTGCGACACGAGGCGTACCGATCGACCGCGCAATGAGCGGCGGCAACACGGTAATCGCGCTTCCGGACGTCCCAGTAACGACTTTGCCTGCCTCGACGCTGCTCGTCGAGGTGAGACCGAGCAGGCGATCAGGCGGGTTGGTGCCGAAACGAACGCAACCTGCGGTCAGGAACAACGCGGTGAGCAGCGCTGTTCCGGTTGCCTTCCGCATCATGGAGTGGCGCGTCATCGGCCTTGCTTCCTTCATGGCTTGTAGTTGGGCAGGCGGGGCGATCCGATCAGCGAGCCGGCACCCTGCTGGTCGATCTTCTCAGCGACGGACTGCAAGGCATGACTCATCGTGCGCAAGTCACGAATAAGCAGCCCGACTTCTGGCATCGTTTGACGCGAGAAGGTACGGATACCCGGCTGGGCCTCCTTGAGGCTCGCATCCAGACTCTCCATGCTGCTTTGGGCCGACTGGATCGTCTTTCGCAGGTCCGCGATGAGCGGCTTGCCCTCGCTCGTGACCAGCGCGTTGGTGCTGTTCGCAGCCTGCGCCAAGGCATTGGCCGCTTGTGCGGCGCTCGCCAGCGTCTCGCGAGTCTGAACGATCGTTTCGGCTAGCTCCGGCCCGCGCTTCGCAATGTCGCCTGAAAGCTTGTCGATATTGGCGAGAATCCCCGCCAGATGCTTCTGATTGTCGTCATCGAGCAGTTCGGTCAGGCGCTCCGTCAACGTCGTCAGACGCTGAAGGAGCTGCGGCGCGCTGCTGAGCAGTTCGCCCAGTGCGCCCGGTTTCGTCGGGATGACTGGCGCGCCGGCCGGGCAAACCGCTTCCGGATTGATCTCTGGGCAGGCGATCTGGGGAGAGCCTTTGACTCCACCGTCGAGCTGGATTTCGGACACGCCGGTAAATCCGACGCCCTGTATAGTTGCAGTGGTTCCCTGAAGAATGGGCGTCTTCGCGTCGATAGCGATACGTACGCGCACAAAATCGGGATCACGCGGCCAAAGCTCAATGGACTGCACCTGTCCGGCTGGAACGCCGGAATATGCGACGCTGGATCCTTTTGACAGGCCGCTGACCGACGTCTTGAAGAAGATGTCGTAGTCCTTCTTGCCCCGGTCACCAATGCGGGAGAACCAGAAAGCCGCCCCGACGACCGCCGCGAGCATCAGCAGCACGACTGCCCCTACGAGAATTTGGTTCGACTTGGTTTCCATCAGTTCCCGCCGCTTCCTGTGGCGCTTATGGCTTTCAGCCTGCGCCAAGTCCATGTTTCGCCATGTTTACTCACGATGCGGCTTCCTGCCGCTTCGACGCCGCCATGGCTAACCGGCCACGAGGACCGTTAAAATATTCCTGAATCCAAGGATGATCCATGTTGAGCAATTCCTCAATCGTGCCCACCGCAATCACCTTTTTGTCGGCAATCACCGCGACCCGGTCGCAGATCGCGTGAAGCGTATCGAGGTCATGCGTGATGAGGAATACAGTCAGGCCGAGCGTCTGCTGCAGTTCCAGCGTCTGTTCATCGAACGCTGCGGCGCCGATCGGATCGAGGCCGGCAGTCGGCTCGTCCAGGAAGAGCAAATCGGGGTCGAGAGCGAGCGCGCGGGCAAGGCCGGCCCGCTTCTTCATGCCGCCCGAAAGCTCGGACGGGAATTTCGGTCCTGCTTCTCCGGGCAGACCCGTCATTTGAATCTTATAACCCGCGATTTCCTCGCGGAGGGCCTGCGACATGCGGGGATAATATTCGCGCAAGGGCACCTGCACATTTTCCGAAACGGTCAATGTCGAGAATAACGCCCCACCCTGAAAGAGGATGCCCCAGCGCCGACGAATGGCGAGTTGCTCCTCTTCGTCTTCTTCGCTCGACATTGACTGGCCGAATACCGTGATCTCGCCCGCTGCCGGTTTTTGCAGGCCGATGATTGAGCGCATAAGCACAGATTTTCCCGTGCCTGAGCCGCCCACGACACCAAGGATTTCGCCCTTGCGCACTTGCAAGTCGAGCCCGTCATGCACGACCTGTTCGCCGAAGCGATTGACCAGCCCGTGAATCTCGATGGCATAATCGGATTGTTCCAGTGAGCGTTCGAGCGCCAGATCCGCAGCCTGAGCCGCCTCCGTGTTCATTTCCAGCCCACCCAGGTGAAGAACACGGCAAAGACCGCGTCGATGACGATGACCAGGAATATGGCCTGCACCACAGCGGCCGTGGTGCGTAGCCCTACTTCTTCCGCATTGCCGCGTACCTGCAGGCCCTGGAAGCAGCCGGACATGCCAATGATGAGGCCGAAGACAGGCGCCTTGATAAGGCCGATCCAGAGATCGGTGATCGGCACAACCTCGCGCAGACGCTGGACGAAAGTGACGGGCGGAATGCCCAGCGCGACCGCGCAGAAGAAACCGCCGCCGATGATCGCAACGAGGGACGCGTAGAATCCGAGCAGTGGCATCATGATCACGGTGGAAATGATGCGCGGCATCACCAACGCCTCCATCGGCGACACGCCGATGGTCCGCATCGCATCAACTTCCTCGTTGAGCATCATCGTGCCGATCTGCGCGGCAAAGGCGGAGCCGGACCGGCCGGCGACCATAATCGCGGTCATCAGCACCCCGAGCTCACGGAAGGTGAGGCGCCCAACAAGATTAACCGTCAGCACTTCCATGCCGAACTGCTCGAGCTGAACCGACCCCTGTTGTGCAATGACGATGCCAATGAGGAAACTCATGAGGCCGATGATCGCCAGCGCAGCGACGCCGACCACTTCCAGCCGCTGGACGACCGCATTGAGCCGCAGGCGGCTCGGATGGCGGAGCAACTGGAAGGAGCTGATAACCACGGCTCCGAGAAAATTGATCAGGCCAAGGAACGTATGGCCCGTCGCAATCGTCGCTTCGCCAATCTGTGCGAGAACTCGCTGTATCGCCGGGACGGGGCGCGTCGCCCGTTCACAGGGTCCGTCGTTGCGGCCCACGACATCGAGCAGACGTGTGGCTTCCTCCCCCGCGCCGTCTATCCTGGCGCCTCGTTCGCGAGCGAAGCGATGAACAACCCACGCGCCAATGGTGTCGATATGGTCCACAGCGGACAGATCGACACGGGCCACCGGTCCCTCGACCGAATCAAGCCGATCGGGCAGGGTACCTAAACAGGCGAGAGAAAGGTTGCCGGAGAGCGCAATGGCATTGCCATCCGCATCGCTCCGTTCCTCAAGATCAGCCTGTTGCGACATAGATGGGTGCACAGTGGGGCAGATTGTCCTACTCAGCAAGTAGATAGGGCGAGCCGTAGCATCGGCCGGCCGTGAAACTGATGTGGATGATATGACGGCGCGCATAGCAATTTACGACATGGACCGGACTGTGACCGTTCACGGTACTTACACGCCTTTCTTGCTGCGGACCTCGCTGCGCCTCGCGCCGTGGCGTCTCATTTTTGCGCCTCTCGTACCTCTCGTGCTGATCGCATACGTCCTGAAGCTGATCTCGCGATCGCGCTCCAAGGAGCTGAATCAGGCGCTTATGCTGGGCGGTCGCGTGTCGCGAGCGCGCCTGATGCCGGCGGTGGAGAATTTCGCAGATCATGTCATTTCCGACAATATTCGCGCCGGCGCGCTTGAGCAGATCGCGCGTGACAAGGCGGATGGATATCGGCTCGTCATGGCCTCCGCCTCCTACCGGCTCTATGTAGAACCGATCGCCCGACGGCTCGGTTTCGATGATGTGATCGCGACGGACCATATGGGGCAGGAACTCGACTATGTGCGGGCGAAGATTGCAGGAGATAACTGTTACGACGTCGCAAAGCTCCGCATGATCGAGGCTTGGATGAAAAAACAGGGTATCGAGCGGGACGGCGCCCGCATCCGTGCTTATTCCGACCATGTCTCGGATGCCCCGCTTCTCGAGTTCGCGGATGAACCAACCGCTGCCAATCCGCATGCGCCACTGGCGCAGCTGGCGAAAGAGCGCGGCTGGGCTATCGCTCACTGGTAAGGAGCGGCCAGCGCTTTCCGCAGATTGCGTCGCGCAATTGAGCGACTATTTCCCCGCGTGGGCCAAGCCGATCACGGAGATTTGCCGTCCATAATCCGGTTCGCCGGCAAGGCACGAGCGCCGATAACTGTAGAAGCGATCCGGCTGAGAGAGCGTGTCTTCACCCAGACAATCGACGCGGCTGACGCCAGCCTGCGCGAGGCGACGCGCGACATAGCCTTCGATATCGAACAGCTGGTGTCCGGATCGTCCCGGTGTGAAGAAGCGCTCGTTTTCCGCGGCCTCGTCTTCGAAGCGGCGAGCGAAATCGTCGCCCACTTCGTAGGAAACGCGCCCGATGCAGGGGCCGATCGCGGCGACGATCCGGCCGCGGTCGGCACCAAGCGCCTCCATCGCGGCGATCGTGTGATCCGTGACGCCGCCTATCGCGCCTTTCCAGCCGGCGTGGGCTGCGCCAATCACGCCAGCCGCTGCATCGGCAAAGAGCACGGGCACGCAATCGGCCGTAAGAATGCCCAGCAGAAGGCCCGGCGTCGATGTCGCCAAGGCGTCCGCCTGTGGCCGCGTGGCTTCGTCGAAGGGGGCAAAGACGGTGACGCAGTCGGCTGAATGGACCTGATGCACGCCCACCAGCGTTGCGCCCGGCGAGGTCGCGGCGATCACGCGTCGTCGATTCTCAGACAGTTCCGGGCTGATTTCCGAGCTTCCCCGGCGCCCCATATCGAGCGAGGCCATTGGCCCAGTGGTCACGCCGCCTTGTCGACCGAAGAAGCCATGAACGGTGCCGGCCAGCGCTGCGCTCACCAACCGCTCGGGTGCAGGCGCCTCCGAAACGCTCACGCGAAGCCTGCCGGCATGGGCCAGTCTGCGTGGCGCACAGCCAGAACCTTGAAGAGCCGGCCCATTTGCGAATCGTCCGTCAATCGGTCGCGCTGACCGATCAGGGCTTCCGAGCGGGCAGGGTTCGCCCGTGAGAGCGCCTGCGCGCGCGCATCGATCCCCAACGCCTTAAGGAACATGCCCTGCCCGACGATAGGGCTTGTCAGCAGATCCTGCGCTCGGGCGATCATCGCCAACATCGAGAAGTCGACATGGGCCGTGAGGTCGCGGCTTCCGGGGTCGGCGAGTGGGTCGGCAAACTGATGATTCATGACGGCCTGGAGCGTATCGCCGGTGGCCGGTCCCTCATAGCCATAATCGACGACAAGGAACGCCCCGCCCTGCCGTGCGAGGCGCGCGGCCAGTGCTGCCATGATCGTCTCTGCCGCCGGATTTTGCTCGAAGATGCTGCCGAGCGGCGCGTCGGCCAGCGCGAGCGGAATCTCGGCGGCACCGTCGGCCTCGCCTGCCACCAGCCTTCCATCCATCACCAGATGCTCGCGCCAGCCAGGTCCTGTCCGCATGAACTGTCGGATCGGTAGGGCATCGAAAAACTCATTTGCGATGATCAGCAGCGGTTGGTCCGAAGGCAAGGTGTCGATCGTGTCGTGCCACTGCGCGGCGGGCACGCGCTCCGCCTGTGCGCTACGGAGCGTAGGGCTGGTTTCGACGAAATGCACTGGCGGGGTCAGCCCGCCCCGCGCCATAGCCCGCAGTGCATCGGCTGCCAGCGTGCCGCGTCCCGGCCCCAGTTCCACATAGGCGACATCGGCCGGCGCGCCTGCCCGATGCCAAAGGTCTGCAGCCCAGAGACCGATGAGCTCGCCGAACATCTGGCTGATTTCAGGCGCGGTGATGAAGTCGCCTGCCGCACCCAGCGGGTCGCGCGACCCGTAATAATCAGCGTTGGCCGCGCTCATGAAATCATGAAGCGAGGGCGCGGCTGCTGGTGCTTTAGCTGACACTCTTGCTGCCGGCGACAGGCTCGACGCGCGTGCGCCGTCCCTTCGACGTTACGACCAGATAGAGGCCTCCCACCAGAAGGGGGATGGTGAGCCACTGGCCCATATGAAGCCCTGTGCGCGCGGCGAATTCCATGAGTTGGGCGTCCGCTTCACGATAATATTCGACGAAAAAACGAGCCGCACCATAGCCGATCGCCGCGATGCCGAAGAGCTTGCCGGGATGGTAGCGGGCATTCGTGCGCCAGAAGAACCATGCGAGGATGGCGAAGAGCAGCGGACCTTCGAGCGCCGCCTCATAAAGCTGGCTCGGGTGACGTGGCAGCGCGCCTCCATCCGGAAAAACGATGGCCCAAGGTACATCAGTCACCTTGCCCCAAAGTTCGCCGTTCACGAAGTTGGCGAGCCGCCCGAAGAACAGCCCGAAGGGGACGACGCAGGCGACATAGTCGCATACCCGCAGGAAGGAGAGCTGTTCTTTCCGGCTCATCCACCAGATAGCGACAAGTACGCCGATGGTGCCGCCGTGAAGCGACATTCCCCCTTGCCACAGCTTAAGGATGTCAAGCGGGTTTGCGAGGATCGATGGCTGATAGAAGATGATATAGCCGAGCCGTCCGCCGATAATGATGCCGAGCGTGGCGTAGAAGATCATATCGTCCGCATGCCGTCGCGCCATGGGAGCACCGGGTTCGCGTAGCAGCCGGGTCAGATACCAATATCCGACCAGAATGCCGGTCAGATAAGCGAGGCTGTACCATTTGATCGTGAAGAAGCCGAGATCGAGCGCCACAGGATCAAGCCCGAGATCAGTAAACTGGATGGGCTGAACGGCGGCACTGGCGGCGGCGGCGAAATGAAAGAAACTCAAAGGCTTTCCCCCAGGGATTTTCGCCTGCATAGTTGAAGACGAAAGCCAGACCAAGGCCGGAGAGGAGGATCGTGAACATGGTTCACCCGCTCGATGCGGCAATCGATCGTCACAGGCAGGCGTTGATTGCTCCCGATGCGCCTTTTGCGCTGGGTAGCGTGACACTCAACGGCGCAACTTATCCTGCTTTTCTGAGAGCGCCGCCCGACCTACCGAGCCTTTTCGCCTTTGCCGCCGGGACATATGGTGACACGACCTTCCTCGTCGATGGCGGGGATCGCCTGAGCTTTGCACAGGCTTACACGCGCGCGGGACAGGTCGCGGCAGGTCTGATCGCGAAGCATGGCATTGCGCCGGGCGATCATGTCGCGCTGGCCGCCCGCAACGGCGCCGGGTGGGTCATCGCCTATATGGGCATCATGATGGCGGGCGGCGTGGCCTGCCTCGTCAATGCCTTCTGGACTGGACCAGAAATAGCCCGGGCGATCCGCGATACTGATTGCTGTCTCGTCATCGCGGACGCGCGGCGCGCGCAGGCGCTGAGCGGAGATCTGCCGGAACTGCCGATTGTGCTGCTTGACCTGGATAATCAACTGGATGCGGCGCTGGCGCCTTTCGAAGATGGGGAGGAGGTGGACAAGGTGCTGCCCGGCCTGGGGCCGGATGCCCATGCGACCATCCTCTTCACCTCCGGCTCGACAGGCACGTGCAAGGGAGCAATTTCCACGCACCGGGCCAAGGTGCAGGCGGCGATGAGTTTCGCGAGCGCGATGGCAGCCTTTGCAGGCGTCCTCGCAGAGGAGGGGCAGCAGCCCGCGCCGCCCGCTTCGCTTCTCAATCTGCCGCTGTTCCACGTGACCGCGGAAGTGGCGCTGTTGCTCACCAGCTTTGTGGCTGGCCGCAAACTCGTGCTCATGCCCCGCTGGAATGCGGAGGAAGCGATGCGGCTGATCGCGGCGGAGCGCGTCACCTATTTCATCGGCGTGCCGCTCATGGGCGACGAGATCGTGACCCATCCCCGGCGCGGCCACTATGATCTTTCCTCGCTCACGGATATTGCGGCGGGCGGCGCACCCCGACCACCCGAGCATGTGCCGCGTATTTCCGCTGGCCTCCCCACCGCCGCGCCGGTGCTGGGCTATGGCCTCACCGAGACCAATGCCGTTGGCTGCAACATTGCGCGGGCATCTTATGTCGAGCGGCCAGCAAGCACCGGGCTGCCCACGAGTCCGATTGTTGATATCGCGATCTTCGGAGCCGACGGGACTGTTCTGCCGGCGGGGGATGTCGGCGAGATCGGCATCCGCTCGATCGCCAACATTTCAGGCTATTGTAATCAGCCGCAGGAGAGCGCGGCGCTCTTTACCCCCTCCGGCCATGCGATGACCGGGGACATCGGCTATCGTGAAGAGGCGGGCTATCTCTTCATTGTCGATCGCAAAAAGGACATCATCATTCGGGGTGGCGAGAATATCGCCAGCGTGGAAGTCGAAGCGGCGCTCTATGGCGTTGCGGATGTGGTGGAATGCAGCGTCTTCGGCGTGCCCCATGAGCGCTTGGGTGAAGTTCCCGTCGCGTCTGTGCGCCTGCGGGACGGATCCGTGCTGGACGAAGCGGCGCTTGGGTCGCTCGTCGCACCGGGACTGGCGCCGTTCAAGCGCCCCACCGCCATCGCCATTTCCGACGCTCCGCTCCCGCGCCTCGGCACGGAGAAGATCGACAAGAGGGCCGTGCGGGAAGCTTACCTCGCCGGCGGCTGAGCCGGTCCTGCCGGTGCGCGGATACCGTCACGCAATTCGGCAAGCTGGCGCTTGAGCGTTTCCGGGGCGGGCGCAACGAGAAAGCCGAAGCTGACATTGCCCTCGCGCGTCTCCACAACATGGTGCAGCCTGTGCGCCTGCACGATGCGTTTCATGTAACGGCCACGCGGCACATAGCGATGGGCGAGACGCTGATGGACGATGATATCGTGAAAGCCGAGATAAATGGCTCCATAGGCCGCGATGCCGGCGCCCACCGCGGTCGCCCAATGGCCCCAGCCCAGTTGCACGCCGCCGAGTAGCAGCAGAATTGAAGGGGCCGCAAAAATCAGGAAATAAAGGTCGTTTGCCTCGAAGAAGCCGGTTCGGGGGCGATGATGGCTGGCATGGAGCAGCCACCCCGGTCCGTGCATCACCCAGCGATGCATCACATAGGCGAAGCCCTCCATCATCGCCACTGTGGCGATAAAAAGGGCAATGAGCAGGAGCGCGTGCATGGCGCGCCTATAAACCCCTGTGTCGCTAATGGCGAGGGTGCAAGCACGAGGCTTCAACGGAGGCGCGTGCTGCGCTATCGTCGGCGCATGATGATCCGCACACTTCTAGCCGCCGCGCTTGCCTTCACGCCGGTTCCCCTTGCTGCTCAGACCGCGCCTGCCCACGAGAGCGGGCCGCCGCCTGCCCCAGCGCCAGCCGCGCCTCCGGTTCAGCCGGCTTACAAAACGGTGCCCGTGACGCTCGTGACGAGTGCCGGCACGATTATGCTGGCGCTGGAGGTTGAGCGCGCGCCAATCACTGCCGGCAATTTCCTGCGCTATGTCGATCAGAAGCGGCTGGACGGCACGGTTTTCTATCGCGGCTTCACCTTCCAGGAGCGGCCGGATATCGGCCTCATTCAGGGCGGCACCCAGCACGATCCCAAGCGGGTGCTGAAAGGCATTGCGCACGAGCCGACCAGCAAGACCGGCCTTACTCATGATGATGGTGCCATCTCCATGGCGCGCGGTGCGCCGGGATCGGCCAATGGCGACTTTTTCATCATCATCGGCGAAATGAAGGGACTGGATGCGGACCCGAAGACGACGGGCGACAACCAAGGCTTCGCCGTCTTCGGCCATGTCACCAGTGGTATGGATGTCGTGAAAGCCATCGCCATCGCGCCTAAGAGCCCGACTGCCGGCGTGGGCGCGATGAAAGGGCAGATGCTTGCCCCCACGGTGAAGATCGTGACCGCACGGCGGGGGAGCTGACTCTCATTCCTCAGATGCGACGGGTTTGGCGGCGAATCGTCCCCAGAATTTCGAGAGCCATTTCCAGACATGGCTCCATGCCAGCGCTAGCAGGCCCAGAGGGATGGCGATGCTCGCGATTGTAACGAGCAGGGCGAAGAGGGCGTTGAGAATCCACACAGCGGACGCGAATGCGTTGGCTGCGGTTTTCTGGAGACTGTATCCGGGCACGAAGCCGCTGGTGGAGTATTCGAACTGCATGGGTGTGAGAGCGAGCGCAGCCTGCGCCGCATTTACGCGAACCTGCGCTTCATTCTCCTGCTGACGGGCGTTTGTCACCTGCTGTTCGATGTCGCTTCGCCCCCGGCCGTTCGTTTGTCTGGCGGCAGCCCCCAGCCGTTCGCGGTCCTGTCGGGCGGCTTGGACTGATCGTGTGCCCTCAGCGATGGTGTCCGAGACATTTCGGGTTCCAATCTCGACAGAGCTGACCGTCCCCTTGCTGGCTTCGACGAGCGCCGAGGCGTCTCGCCCAAATCGTCGGGCCAGATCCGGCTGGATGGCGAGTTCAAGCTCGGCATAAACCGAGTCGCTGCCAGATCGGCGGAAGGACAAACCGGTAATGCGGCAGCGCTGAATGCTCAGCGCTTCGCACGTGGCGGCATGCTTTTCTTGAATAGGCGCGATGCCGGATGCGTCGAGCGCGAAGGCATAACGATAATTGAAGACTACGCCAGGAGCGGCGGTGGGCGAAACGTTCGGCGTGGCCTGTTCTTCCGCTGCCTCATGCTCGGTTTTGGCGCCGCAAGCGGCCAGAGCGACTCCGGTGACGACAAGGGACAGATAGCTGAAGCTTCTCATTATACGACCTCCCTAAACTCAATTAAGTTGATTGAGTTAGGGGTCTTCAATGGCCTATGCAAGACGAAGCGTTCTGCATTGCCGATGAAATGAGTGGCGGGCTTAAGTCGGCACCATTTTCTCGCGCCACATTGCCAATCCCCGCTCCAGGTCGGAGATGAGATCGTCCGGCTCCTCAAGGCCGATATTCAGGCGCACGAGATGGCCGGACGCGGCAAAATCCGTGGCACTCCGGAAGCGGCCCGGGTCTACGGGGAGAGCAAGGCTCTCGTAGCCGCCCCAACTGTAGCCGATGCCGAACAGGGCGAGGGAATCCACCAGCGCGACCCTCGCCTCGTCGGCTGCAGCTGTACGCCCGCCCTTGAGCGCAAAGGAGAAGAGGCCGCTGGAGCCCTTGAAGTCGCGTGCAAAGCATGTGTGCCCGACGGACGCCGGTAGTGCGGGATGATAGACGGCTGCGACCTCGTCGCGCTTGGCGAGCCACTGTGCAACGGCCAATGCGCTTTCGCCGTGGCGTTTCAGTCGCATGTCGAGCGTGCGGAGGCCCCGTAGCGCCAGCCATGCGTCGTCGGGGCTGACGATCTGGCCGAGACCATAAGCGCGGTCGCGGATCGCTGGCCAATGCGCTGCGTTCGCGCTGACCGATCCCATCATCACGTCACTATGGCCAACAATATATTTCGTGCAGGCGATGATCGAGATATCGACGCCCAGTCCCATCGCTGGGAGCAGCAGCGGGGTGGCCCATGTATTGTCGATCAGCGTGATGATGCCGCGCCGTCCGGCTACAGCGACAATGGCCGGGACGTCCTGCACCTCGAAAGTCAGGCTGCCGGGGCTTTCCATGAAGATCGCACGCGTGCGCTCCGTACAGAGCGCCTCGATTCCGTTTCCGATCAGCGGATCGTAGAAAATCGTCTCGACTCCAAAGTCCTTGAGCAGCCCGTTGCACATCGCACGGCTGGGATCATAAGCGGTGTCGACCATGAGGAGTTGATCGCCCGGCCTAAGCACAGCGAGAAGGGCTCCAGCGATCGCCGCAACGCCGGAGGGATAGAGCATGGTGCCTGCCGCTTCCGGCTCCAGCCCGTTGATTGCTTCAGCCAGTGCCCAGCTCGTGGGCGTGCCCTTGCGGCCGTAGAAGAGGCGTTGATGCGTATCCTTCGTCGCGGCGCGCAAATGCGCGACATTCTCGTAAAGGATGGTCGAGGCGCGCCAGACCGGTGGATTAACGATGCCGCCTGGCTGATCGGGCATGCCGGTCCACTCGGCTCGGCGGCCTGCGCGGGCAAGGCGGGTGGCGGCGCCGAGATCCTTACCCGTGTCGTCCTTCATGCCGGTCCTGTCGCTTTGGTCGTGTCCGGCTCCGCGCCCCATTCAGACCAGCTTCCATCATAAAGCGTCGTGGTATCATTGCCGAGCAGATGCGCGCCGAAGAGCAGACCCGCTGCGGTGATGCCTGATCCGCACGTGAGCACCATCGGCGCCTGCGGATCGACACCGGCCGCCTGAAACGCGGTAGCGATGCGTTCAGGTGATTTCCATTTCCCTGTCTCGTCAAGGAGCTGGCCGTAAGGCAGGTTTCTCGCTCCCGGCATATGCCCCGGTGCGACGCCGGGCCGAGGGTCCGCCTCTGCGCCGGTAAAGCGGGGGGCGCCCCGCGCGTCCACGATTTGGGTCGTGCCATTTGCCACCAGCGCCTTCATCGCCGGCAGGAAGCGGATCATCGCGTTATCGCGCGTCGTAAAGCCCGTCGCTTCCGGCGCAATCGGGTGAGGCGCGCCGACGTCGACCTCCAGATCACGACCCGACGCCTTCCACGCACGGAGTCCGCCGTCGAGGATCGCGACATCGCGCGCGCCAAACAGCCGCATCAGCCACCAGGCTCGCGCTGACGTAGCATGGGGAGAATTGTCATAAAGGACGATCCGATTTTCTCGAGTCACGCCAAGGTCGGCCATGCGCTTGGCGAAGACTGCTACGTCCGGAACGGTCGAGGGCAATGGATCGTCTGGATCGCAGAGCGTTGCGAGATCGAGAAACAGCGCGCCGGGAATATGGCCCGCGCGATACTCGGCCTTTGCGTCCCGCTCGGGATTGAAAGGCAGGTAGGTGGCGTCCAGCAGGCGCAAGGCGGGGTCGCCGAGTTGCCTGGCCAGCATGTCCACGGGGATGAGGTCGCTCATGACAAGGGGATAGGCGCTCGCCCTGCCGCTTGTCGAGACGTTGCGCAATGGATGCTCAGGGCCTAACTGCAACAACCATGAGCATCACCCATCTCGGCCAGACCAGTGCGCTTCCGGCAAGCCCGAAAGAAGCGGTGCTGGACTATGTGCCCAATCCCCGCCCCGGCAAGCCCTACCTCGTGCGATTCACGGCGCCGGAGTTTACGTCGCTCTGCCCGGTCACGGGTCAGCCCGATTTCGCGCATCTCGTCATCGATTATGCGCCGGGCGACACCATCGTCGAATCAAAGTCGCTGAAGCTCTTCCTCGGGTCTTTCCGCAATCACGCGGCCTTCCACGAAGATTGCACCGTCGGCATCGGCGAGCGGCTGTTTGCCGAGATGGCGCCGCTCTGGCTCCGCATCGGCGGTTACTGGTATCCGCGCGGCGGCATACCCATCGATGTGTTCTGGCAGTCTGGTGGGCCGCCCGCAGGTCTCTGGCTCCCCGACCAGGGTGTGCCCGGCTACCGGGGCCGGGGCTGAGGCCTATTGCGGGAGATCGAGCGCTGCCACCCCATCAGGCCGGCAATGAGACTATTTGAACAGACCGCCCAAAATCCCGCGCAGCAGGGATTTGCCAACGCTGTTCGCCACTTGCCGGCCCATTGATGAGGCCGCCGATCGCGCGGCGGACTGCACGGCTTTCTCAAAGGCGCTGGGCTTGGCGGCT
>PJTZ01000159.1_pt1 | contig 39126 bp, 28 predicted proteins | sample 1512131 | NCBI WGS metagenome assembly PJTZ01 (sample SAMN08177679, study PRJNA422409) | Soil metagenome, whole genome shotgun sequencing project. | reverse complement strand
CGTACGGAAATCTTCTAAGATAGGCGCATCGTCTGAACCTCTGCCGTTTATTTCTTCCAACATATCGAAGATACCTGTAAACTGTATCTTGTATTCGCGCGCACCATAACTTCCGTAAGAAACTGTGAGGCTTAGCGGCTCTTCACCTCCAAAAAGAAGGGTATCCAGTTGTTCCTCACTTAGCTTTTCGATAGGGCTGGTCAACGAAAAGTCCAGTTTCTTGGCCACAGCCTTCACAACCTGGAACGTCCAAGAGTCACGTGATGGGCCTAAAGGAAGAATAGCACCCTTTTGTATACTCCCTTTTTTATCGGGGATAACAATGTCTTTGTCTATTTCGAATATATAACCGAGTCCATCACATTTTGGACACGCGCCATACGGAGAGTTGAAAGAGAAAGTGTTCGGCTGTGGTTCATCGTAAGAGATGCCCGATTCTGCATCCATCAGGTAGCGACTGAAAAAATGCTCCCGTCCGTCCTTGTTCGCAATCTTGATAATACCTTTGGCTACTTTCATAGCTTGCATAACAGATGCATATAGCCTTTTTTTATCCCCTTCGCTTGCGTATAGCCGATCTACAACCGTTTCAATATCGTGAATTTTATAGCGGTCGACCTGCATTTTGGGTACGAGGTCTAGAATTTCACCATCTACGCGCACCTTCGTGTAACCTTGTTTGCGAATTTGTTCAAAAAGCTCACGATAGTGCCCTTTTCGTCCTTTTACAACAGGAGCTAGAATATATATAGGTTCATCACGGAATTCAAGTAATATCCTGTCTACAATCTGCTCTTCCGACATGCGCTGCATGAGTTTGCCAGTCACGTAAGAATAAGCCTCGCTTGCCCTTGCATACAGTAATCGAAGGAAATCGTAGATCTCCGTGATCGTTCCAACGGTTGAGCGTGGATTCTTGTTTGTAGTTTTCTGTTCGATGGATATCACAGGGCTTAGCCCTGATATTTTGTCGACATCGGGGCGTTCCATCCCTCCTAAAAACTGTCGGCTATAAGCCGAGAAAGTTTCCATATAACGACGCTGTCCTTCTGCGTAAATCGTATCGAATGCCAACGAAGATTTACCGCTACCGCTTAGCCCGGTAATCACGACTAATTCATTGCGAGGAAAACTAACGTCGATATTTCTGAGATTGTGTACGCGCGCGCCAAATACCTCAATTTCACGTTGTTCACCTAAATCTATATGATTGTGCTGCTTGGTAGAGCTCATGTTGTATTGTCCTGAATTTTGAAGGTACAAAGATACGGAATTTTGGTGTGGAATTGTAAAGTCGTGAAGATGTAAAGTCGTGCGAACCCCGGGCTCATCTTTAGATAATCACGAGTTACAAAAATAATTGGCTGGTAATTTGTACCTTGGTTGTTTAAAAACAAAACAGCGCGTGAAAAAACTGGATTTGACAAAACAGGAACGAGAAGTCGTTGAAAACGCACTTAACCACTGGGAAGAGTCCAATTTATTGGAAGCTGGTAAGGTGGAAGAGCTGAAGCAGAATATTGACGAAAGAGGTTTCGAATGGAAACATTTAGCACGATACGCGTTCTGGATAGCATTGGTGTCCCTCATTTTTGCAGTATTTTCACTTTTTGCGGACGATACACTGATTCGTTTTGTGGAACGTTTTTATGAGACACCAAATATTGTTTTTTGCCTGTTTTTTGCGGGGCTCGCGGTGCTTTTTTATTTTCTGGGTTTCCGCAATAAAAAGCGATATCCGGAAAAAACATTTTCCAATGAAACCCTTATGCTCGCCGGTTCTTTTGCAACAGCGGCATGCATCGGTTTTCTTGGACAGGTATTGGATCGAACGACAAGCCATTATACACTTCTTTTTCTGTTGTCGATTGTAATATACGGCATCCTGTCGGTTAAGCTTAACTCAAAACTGATATGGGTATTTACGTTAGTGGCTCTTGGCATCTGGTTTGCAACGGAAACAGCTTACCACAGCAATTGGGGTTTTAAGTTTTGGGGGATGAACTATCCGCTGCGTTTTACATTGTTTGGATTGATTTTAACCACTTTTGCAGTGTGGGGGCAGGAAAAAATAAAACCGCTGAAACCTTTTCAATCAACAAGCTATATCGTTGGATTATTGTATACGATGATTGCTTTGTGGTGTCTTTCTATCTTTGGGAATTACAGTGATTTCGATGCCTGGACACAAGTTCGCCAATACCATATCCTTTATTGGGGAATCCTGGCTATCGGGCTTTCGTTAGGATTGGCGTTGTACGGGATGAAAACAAAAGATCACGCTTCGCGCGACATAGGTTTCGTATTTTTCATCCTTAACCTCTATACCCGCTTTGTGGAATATTTATGGGATAACATCAATCGTACGATATTCTTTCTCCTATTGGCGGGGTCATTTTGGTTTGTGGGCAGATGGGCTGAACGGATATGGCGCAAAGAAAAGTGATTTATCGGAAATAATGTTATTTTTGTTCATTATGAAGTTAAGACAAGACTTAGTCCTTAGGAAAGTTGGGGACGACTATATTATGGTAGACCCTAGTCAAGGTATGGTAGACCTTTCTAAAGTTCATACCCTTAATGAGACGGCTGCGTGGCTCTGGGAACAATTATCGGGTAAAGAATTTGATGGGGATGACGTGGCGGATCTGTTGTGCGATCGCTACGATGTTACACACCATCAGGCAAACTTGGACGCCATCGCGCTCCTTGAAGAATTCGAGAAAGCTGGTCTTTTGGAAGCATAGGATAGATTAAAAAAATATGGAAGCCAATACAGTATTGGAATTGACAAACCATTATTATGAAATCGCAGGTTTACAACTGGAATTACGTTTTCCTTCAGCGTTAAACTTAGATCATATTTTACCTTCTTTTGTCGGTTTTCGTGTGGAACATAGTAACAAAACATCTGCTGCGGTCGTAACCTTTAGGGAAGAGGAGGTGCCCTCGGAAGAAGAATGGGGTACGCTTCGAAGCGATATCTCGCTGGTGTGGGGAGACAATTTTCGTTTCTATGAGCAGAAAGATGCATTTGTCACATTGATCAAACATAAAATAAAGGACAAGCAATGGATGATGAAGAGCACGAAGGATTTCAGGGAATCCCGCATATATGGTAAAGCAGACGATCTGCGTATGGGTGAGTTTGTCAGTTGGTTGTTGATGGTGGTTTTTGGTCAGGTGGGATTGCAGCATCGGCTGATATTGATCCACGCTTCCGTTATTGCCTACCAACAAAAGCAAGGGGTAGCCTTTTTGGGGAAAAGTGGCACAGGAAAGAGTACGCATAGTAGGCTTTGGCTACAACATATTCCAGATACCGAATTGCTAAACGATGATAACCCCGTTGTGCGACTTGAAGAAGATGGTAGGGCCATAATATATGGAACGCCATGGAGTGGGAAAACACCGTGCTACAAAAACAAATGTGTAGAGTTAAAAGGTTTTGTGCGACTGGAACAAGCTCCATTAAATAGGTTTACATGGAAAAAAGGTATGGAAAGCCTAGTTGCTGTCCTTCCAAGCTGTACTGCCCTCCGTTGGAATAAAGATCTATTCAACGCTATGACAGATACGCTCTCGCAATTAGTAGAGCAAGTAAATGTGGGATACTTGGAATGCCTCCCCGATGCAGATGCCGCAAGGACGTCGCATAACGCATTTTTTGAAGAAAAGGTAGAAACTGGTTTGTAACCTAAGTAATTTTCAAACTATAGGTAATCTCCACACCGCCCGCAGCTAACATATCATGGACAGAGCAATATTTCTTTACCGCTAGTTCCGCAGCCTTTTGTACTTTTGCTTCGTCAAGTTGCCCTTTCAGCGTAAAAGTGATATGAATGTGGGTGAAAATATTAGGAATTTCTTCTCGACGCTTCCCTTCTACCTCAACCTGTATGTCTTCTATGGTTTGACGCTGCTTCTTTAGGATACTGGAAAGATCAAATACGCTACAGGAACCTAAAGCCATCAATACCAGTTCCATCGGGCGTACACCCTTTCCTTCACCGCCGATACTCTCAGAACCATCAATATTTACTTTTACATCGGCAAGTTCGCTCGAACCCTCGAAATGAACTGCTTCGTTTTTACGTTGCAAATGGATTTTCATTCGAATAAATTATCTATGAGTGTTAAATGTTAAATCTCAATTGTATAGATGAGCTCGTTACACTCGGTTTGTTTTTTTTAAATGCTGTTAAAATTACGCAAAAGTTTCGGAAAAAGAGTTTTTTGACGACTTCACATGGAGTTTACAGATATTTAATATGAACTGGTTATCTTCGTTGCCGTAATCAATATTAAAATATGAAAAATTTTTTACCTTTATTTGCGCTTTAACCAATAAAAAATGAACAGAGTTTCCGAGGATATACTTTATAAACTGATACGTGGCAACCGCGCTGCGTTTAATACGGTATATGAAGTATATTCTCCAGCAGTATTTGACGTTGCGTTCAAAATACTACGTGATCGCGTTTCGGCAGAGGAGGTCGTGCAAGAGTGCTTTGTGAAACTTTGGCTCAATAGAGAAGTTATAAATCCAGCCTATGAGCTGTGGTATTATCTTTATGTGATGTGTAAGCGGTTATGTTTCAATGTTCTTCGTAACGAACGTGTTGCTAAGGAAGCAGTGCAAAACATAAACCCAATAGCTGCGGTGAATGATGTGGAAGAAGGGCTTCATTATACAGAGCTGCAAAACTTGCTTCAACGCCATATAGACAATCTACCGGAAAAACAGAGAATTGCTTTTTATTTAAGTAGAGAAAAAGGCTTATCTCATCAAGAGATAAGCTATAAGATGGGAATTTCTCAAAATACCGTTAAAAACCATATCAGCCAAGCACTGAAATATCTCCGTAAGAAGTTGATGAATATCGACTATACCGCTTTCCTCTTTTTCTTTCTTTTTTTCTGATGTATCGGTTTCAGTGATTATTGTTCTTCTTTATTGCAATAGCTGAAATAGTATATCCGATTTTTTTATTTTTCTACTAGTACCTCTCCCTGGGTTAGGTGTACATAGTATAAATAGTGCACAACAGTGGATAAAAAACGCATTAATATATTATTCCAAAAGCATCTAAAAGGCGAACTCACTCTGGAGGAGCGAGAAGAGTTGAAACAAGGGATGCAAATGCTGGATGAAGATACATTTTCTGCATGGGTCGATGAATATATCGCAGTGGAGGAAAATCACGATTTTTCTAAAGATACCGTTCGTGATCGTATAAAAAATCGTATTGCGGCGCAGGATAGAATTACACCTATCCGCCGCCTAATCAAACATCCACTGATAGCTATAGCTGCGATGCTATTTTTAGTACTTTCCGTTGTGTTATGGCTGTATAGGACCGGAGAACATCAAGAATCGCTAAAACTTGTTGAAAAAAGAGGGAGGTTAAATGCAGAGGAGCTTATTCTACCGGATGAAGAAGAAGCTATGGTAACACTAGCAGACGGTACCCAAATGGTGTTCACTACGGTTGATACCGTTCGACATAAAGGATTGGAGATCGTACGCACAGCAGATGGAAGTCTCGTGATGAAACAGGAAAATTCGGAGCAGCACTATTTTGACGAAGATGCTCGGCATAGAGTGGTAGCACCAAGAGGAGTCGCATTGCATGTGGTACTTCCGGATAGCTCTTCGGTATGGCTCAACTCGGGCTCTTCTATTAGTATATGGGCATCATACAATCAACAAAATCGTTCAGTCGAGTTGAGTGGAGAAGGATATTTTGATGTTCAACACGATAAAAATAAACCTTTCTATGTGACGGCAAAAGATGTCGAGGTGAAAGTCTTGGGGACAGTGTTTAATCTTTCTGCCTATGATTTGGATAAAGAAGTGAAAGCTACGCTGATAGAAGGAAAAGTCGATGTATCTGCTTCCCGGAATTCACTGATTCTACGGCCAGGTGAACAGGCCGTTGTAAGAGAGGATGCCTCGATGCAGCTACACAAAGACGTCAATATAAACTTAGTTATGGCATGGAAGGACGGCTTTTTTAGATTTCGGGATGAACCTATTGCTAACATTATGCGTGAGCTACAAAAATGGTATCCTATTTCGGCTGTTGAAATACCTGAAGGGAATATGGATAAGTTTACGGGAAGTATACGGCGATCAAAAAAATTAACGGATATCCTCGCCGCGATAGAAGAAGTTTCAGATTTATCTTTTGTTGTAAAGGAAGGGAGGGTTATCGTTATGAAATAACTTTATAAGAAAACAAAAAGGAGGTGCAGCAACACCTCCCGAGCAGTAAATGGAAATCAACAGTTAATTATTACATAATTACCAAATACCTAATGTCAAATGTATAAAAATATTGCCGCATTGTTGCCAATGAGGCAACAAATGTATAAGTATCTACTTATTATGAAAATGCTTTTTGTCCTGCTGTTTGTATTAGCCATGCAAACCAATGCCTCGACTTATGCGCAAAAAATAAGCTTGTCTGTAAATAATGTGGAACTATCTGATGTATTGGATCAAATTCAAAAGCAGACCAATTTGGATTTCTTATATAATGCCTCCCAATTGGAAAACGTATCTAAGATAGATTTAGATGTGAAGGGAGCCGATCTGCAAAAAGTATTGAATACCTGTCTTACACCACGTGGATTGGTATACGTAATACAGAATAACACGGTGCTGATTAAAAAAGCTGAACCCATCGGCATGGATGCAGATATATTAGATGTACAACAACAGGTTAGTGGCGTTGTACGAGACGAACAGGGTTCCTCAATCAGTGGGGCATCTGTGTTATATCGAAACAGCAATATTGCTGGAGCTACCGATGATAATGGACGATTCGTGCTTCGAATTGACCAACTTGAAGGAGAGTTATTGATTACAGCTCTTGGCTATGAAGAGCAAGTGGTGAGTTTTAGACAAGGTCAGGAAATCCAGGTGACGCTAAGAGAGCTCATCAGTGACCTTGATGAAGTGGTTGTGGTGGGGTATGGTACACAAAAAAGAGCTAACCTAACAGGTGCGGTAGCCCAGATAAATGCGGAGGATATTGCGTTACGCCCAGATGCCAACATTAGCACAGCGTTACAAGGATTGATGCCCGGTCTCAATATCCAGATCAACACCGGTGATCCGACTGCGACGCCCGATATTAATGTAAGGGGATTCAATTCCATCAATGGGGGCAGTCCATTAGTTCTGATCGATGGAATTGAAGGGAATATTACCCGTGTTAACCCTAATGATATCGAGAGCGTTACTGTACTGAAAGATGCCGCTTCCGCAGCTATCTATGGTGCCAGAGGATCTTTTGGGGTGATACTCATCACGACAAAAGCAGGTAAGGCGGGTGATCTAAAAGTCGAATATACCAACAATTTTGGTTGGACAACGCCGACTACACGCACGGATTATATTTCTGATCCGTATGTATACGGAAAGACAATAGATGCAGCCTTGTATGGCTATAATGGCGCTTCATATACGGGTTATAACGACATGGATTGGGAAACCATCAGGTTGGTTGCAAACGGCCAGATAGAGCCTTTTCATGAATTGCAATCAAACGGAACGTATAAGTTCTTCTATAATACCAATTGGTGGGATTATCAGTTTAAACAATATCAACCCTCTAGCTTTCATAATATTTCAGTTTCCGGAGGTTCCGAAAAACTGAAAGGTTACCTTTCGGGACGCATCTTTAACCGTGAAACTATCAACAATATTGCAGACGATGGGGACATGGATCGTTATAACATCAAGACCAATATCACATTTACGCCCAACCATTGGTTGGAAATATCCAATAATATTCAGTTTATCAACGAGTACGATAAAGAATATGGTGGGTTCAGAAATGGTTATGGCGGTTTGTGGAGCACCACGTCCTGGTACAACCTTTTCCCTTTTTTTCCGACACATGTCGATGGAATTCCTGTCGATGTCGGCAACAGTGGAACGGGTGGACAAGGAGGACAGGCGGCGATGGAAGGACGTAACAACTGGATGAAATTCAATACGGAAGAGTTTACAAATACCTTTCGTGTGAAAGCACGTCCTGTGGAAGGTCTAGAACTAAACCTAGATTATAGTCACCGTTTTGACAATACCGGAAGAACCTATCGGTACAGTGAATTTGAATATTATTCAAATAACCGTTTAGATTACACCACTGCTGGTATCAATAGACTAGGAGAATGGCGCTGGAAAGATAAATACAGGGCATTAAATATTTTTGGTACTTACCAAAAGACCGTTCAAGACGACCACAGTTTTAAATTATTGGTAGGATTTAACCAAGAGGAATTTGAACGTGATAGAATTGCCGCGCAAATGAACGGTCTGCTGATTCGAGATCTGGCAAATCTTTCTTTGGGAACCGAAATGTATAATATGGAGGGCTCTACACTCGATTGGGCTGTGCAGGGATATTTCGGACGCTTCAATTATGATTACCGAGGAAAATACCTTTTGGAGGTTAATGCTCGCTACGATGGTTCATCGCGTTTTCCGGGAGAAAGCCGTTGGGGGTTCTTCCCTTCTGTTTCGGCCGGGTGGCAGTTGGATCGTGAAAATTTTTGGGAACCTATCCGCCCATATCTATCCTCGATGAAAATTCGCGGATCATACGGACGTTTGGGCAACCAGACTGTGGGGGTAAACACCTTCAAGCAATTGATGAACGTTGGACGGGCAGACTGGTTGGATAATGGCGAGCGTATTATCTATGCTGACTCACCCAGCCCTTTGCCTAGGGTGGTAACTTGGGAGGTGACCCAAAGTTTAAACTTGGGAACAGATTTAGGATTGCTCGACAATCGCTTGTTCGTAAATTTCGATTGGTTTAGGAAGGTGACGGATGGTATGTATCTTCCGGGTGCGCCTTTGCCAGCCGTGTTTGGAGCGGCCGAGCCGAGAGAAAATTATGCCGCATTGCGCAACAATGGGTTTGAATTGGGACTTAGTTATCGTGACCAGTTTGATGTTGCTGGCTCGCCATTACACTTCAATGTATCTGCTAATGTATCCAACTTTAAAGGATACATTACACGCTATGATAACCCAAGAGGACTGATGAGTACGTATTGGGAAGGACAACGTCTCGGAGAGATTTGGGGGTATCGCGTTGCCGGACAATTTCAATCCGATGAGGAAGCGAGAGCCTATCAAGAATCATTCAGCAATCCGGGAAACAGCTTAGGACAGGTTTATCACTACGAACTGAATGTCGTACAAAATAGTGAATGGAATCGACTCAGAGCCGGAGATTTGAAATACTTGGATCTCGATGGCGACGGTCGTATTGATAGAGGCGAATATACACTGGAAGATCATGGAGATTTGGAACCTATCGGAAACGCAATGCCGCAATATTTATTCGGTATGAATATGCAGGCGCGTTGGAAAAATGTTGATTTCTCAATGGCAGTAGCTGGGGTAGGACAACAACATTGGTCGCCTACCGGCGATCTTTTCTGGGGATCTTATGCCAGACCTTATCTGTCGTTTATACGAAAAGATTTAATTGAAAATGCTTGGTCACCTGAAAATCCGGGAGGGATGTATCCGCAGATAGAGAGAGGATATGCCGCTTTAGGGGATAATCGTTCTATGTATGAAGCGAATGATTACTTGTTGCAAAATGTTGGTTTTTTACGGGTTAAAAACCTAACAGTTGGGTATACGATTCCACAAAAGTGGACGCAGAGAGCGAAGGTTGATCGGTTGCGGGTGTTCTTCAGCGGGGAAAATATTTTTACGTGGGCATTTGGTGGCTTGACGAAATATATTGATCCGGAACAGGCAGGTTCCGCGGTTAATTTCTCTAACCCTGGGAATGCAGTGTCCCGTGCCGATTTGAGGGATTATCCAATGGGAAAAACGTTTTCTTTTGGTGTTAATTTAAGTTTATAAAGAGTATAGACCATAATACGATGATAAAGAATATAAAGAACATGAAATATATTCAACTTGGTATTTTAACTATTGCTTGGCTTGGTTTTTCTTCCTGTGAACGGGATTTTTTGGATCGGCCGGCGAAAGATCAGGTAGAAGCGGAGTTTTTCTTTAATACCGCCAAAGATTTGGAAGTGGCGACGAATAACTTCTATTCAATATTGCAGACAACGGAGGTTTATAGAGATGATGCAGCTTCGGATAATATAATGCCACTGAGCCCGAACAACAGGATCCGGGGAAACCGTATCGTGCCTACTGCAAAAGGTAGTGGAGGATGGTCTTGGGGAGATTTGCGTGATATCAATTATTTTTTGGAGAATTACCATCAGGTGGATGACGAGGCCGCAAAGGCGCATTATGGTGGCGTTGCTCGTTTTTTTAGAGCTTATTTTTACTTTGAGAAAGTGAAGCGCTTTGGCGATGTTCCATGGTATGGTAAGGTGTTGGCTGCGAATGACCCCGATCTGTATAAACCGCGTGATTCGCGACAGCTGGTCATGGATTCCGTAATGCGAGACATTGATTTTGCGATTGCCAATATCCCGGCGGAGAAAACACTTAACCGTATTTCAAAATATACCGCGATGCTCTTGAAAGCACGCATCGGTTTGCATGAGGGAACTTTCCGAAAATATCACAAGATCAGTGGATATGAACCTTTTCTAGAAGCAGCTGTAGAGGCGGCTGAACAGCTGATTGCCTCCAGAGCGTATACATTATTTACCACGGGAGGTCCGACAGAGGCATACCGCAATCTGTTTGCTCGTGATAACCAAGATGCGGTGGAGACAATCTTAGCAGCAGATTATGAACGTGGTTTGCGTACCCATAATGATATAAATCAGTCGATGACCAGCCCAACTTTTGGAGCCTATGGAATCAATAAAGATATGATAAATTCCTATCTGATGAAAGATGGGTCAAGGTTTACAGATAAGTCCAATTACCAAACTGTAGGATACTTGGAAGAGTTTCAAAACCGTGACCCGCGTATGGCGCAGACAACAGCTCCACCGGATTTTACGGTTATTGGTGAAACCAGGCCGGAGCCGGTTACCCTAGCCGGAACAACAACAGGCTATCGTGTCATCAAAGCGTTGCTCGACAGGGATCAATGGATGTTGGCTCACTTTGATCTTATTTTATTTCGCTATGCGGAAGCCTTATTGATTTTGGCGGAAGCGAAGGCTGAATTAGGCACATTGAACCAAGCAGATCTCGACCGTACAATCAACCTATTACGGGCACGTGTCGACATGCCGCCATTAAATATGGCCGCGGCAAACGCCAATCCGGATTCGTATCAAGAGGCACACTATTTAAATGGCGTTGCAGGTCCCAAGGTACCGATTGATGCGGCAAATAAGGGAGTCATTCTCGAAATCCGGCGGGAACGTCGTATAGAGTTGTTCAACGAAGGTCATAGATGGGACGATCTAATGCGTTGGCGAGCCGGTAAAAAGCTGGAACAGCCCATTGTAGGAATTTATTTTCCCGGAGTAGGATCATATGATTTCACCGGAGACGGTGTGGCGGATGTTTATGTGTATAGTGGGAGTAGTGCCGGAGCACCACCAACAGTGACATCTATGATTGATATTCAACAGCGTACACTGCGTGACCCCTTGACAGGAAACGGTAGTGCTACTTCCGGCAATTTAGATCCTTTTCCACTGGGTGGAAGCTTTGATGAAGAACGGGATTATTATTACCCCATTCCGCTTGAGGACCTTAATCTGAATGATAATCTGGAACAAAACCCATATTGGAAATGATAATACGATATACTATTCTTGCTTTATTAGCATGTTTTACATTAGGTTGCTCTTCTTCTGGGAAAGAGGACGTTAAACCTGAACCCGACGAAGTGGAGGTACCGGAGAAATTGGAAATAGGTTATTCTTTAGGTGTTCGGAACTTCACAAATGAAACACTAGCCTACGCCAAATCGGTGGGTATCGACCATGTAGAAGCAGCCGGCATGAACTATTTTTTTGATAGTAACGGTGAACTGTCGCAAACGGAAGGTACGATGCAAAGTATTTTTAATAGTGCGAAAGCAGCAGCAGATGCAGAAGGAATAAACGTTTCGTCTATTCACATGGCGTATAGTGAGAAGATGGATTTATCTCTCATCAACGAAGAAAGCCGCAAAAAAGTTGTACAAGGACATATTAAACTACTGGAATACATTAAAGTGTTAAAACCTGATTATATTCTAGTGCACCCCAGCTACTACCTTGACCCGCCTAATCAACGGGAGCAGCGCAAAAGCCAACTGCTGAAATCACTAAACGAATTGAATGAAGCAGTAAAGGCAATAGGTTCGACGCTAGTAGTTGAAAATATGCTTGGTCCAGAATTGATGGCGGGGCAGCGAGAGCGTCCGTTGATGCGTACGGTGGAGGAATGCGTCGAAATAATGGGACGCTTACCTAGAACTATCGGATTGGCAGTGGATATGTGCCATATAAAAAATCCGGAAATATTGATTGAACGATTAGGCGATCGTTTAATGACGGTTCATGTCAGCGATGGCACCGGGCGGGCTGAAAACCATTGGTTTCCCTGTTCTGGGCAGGGTGAAAATGACTGGAACGCTATATTGAGCGCTTTGGACAAGGTTGGTTATGAAGGTGTATTCATGTATGAGTGTAATTTTGATGACGTAAAAGATTTAGTGAATTGCTATAACACCCTGCATGCAAACTATGTACAATCTTTAAAATAAAAAACAAAAATTATGAATCGTATAAAAAAACAACATATCGTTAAACAATTAGGGATTTTATTGCTTTTGGTTGCTACGGCGCTAAGCTGTAAGAAAGATGAAAAGTTTAATGACGAACTTATTGTAAATGGTGATCGCTTAGAGGTGTCGAGTGGGGGAGGATCGTATGTTCTGGATATAGTCACAACAGCTACATACGAGGCGAGTGCCGATGTGAATTGGATAACGATCGAAAACAATACCGGTGAAAAAGGTAAACATAAAATCGCATTGACCGTTGATCGTAATGATGACAACGAACGAACCGGTACCATCACGATACGCTCTGGCAATGCGGAAATACGCGAGATTATCGTTATGCAAGAGTCGGGGGCTGTAAATGTGATATATGTGAAAGAAAATGGAGCGGGTGATGGAAGTTCATGGGAAAGTGCTACCGATTTACAAACCGCGCTTACACAAGCTACGAGTGGTAGCGAAATTCATATCGCTGCCGGTACATACCGACCAACTCAAACAATCACTAACGGAGATGAAGACGATGAAGCCGATAACACATTTGAAATCAACAAAAACATAAAACTTGTTGGTGGGTATCCTGTAAATGCTACGGGAAGCTCAACGCCAGACGCCGCACAAAACCCAACTATATTCTCCGGCAAGCTCAACTCAGGTACAGAAGTATACCACGTTGTCACGGTAACGGCTCCAAAAGTGGATGATATGCAGGTTGAAATTCAAGGTGTTACGATTCGGGATGGAAATACATCAGACCGTTCTACAAGAATTACAGTAAATGATATTGGTTATACTCGTGGATACGGTGGAGGTATGAATATCGGTGGAAGTAAAATTGTGCTGCGGCAAGTAATCGTAACCGAAAATAAAGCAACGGATAGAGCAGGTTCACAAGGGTATGCGACAGGAATGTTTGTTCATAGTGGAGCAGAACTATATATGTTTGATTCGCATGTTACTAAAAACGAAGGGTTTGGAAACGGTGGTGGACTGTGGTTAGATCGCTCTAATGCATATATGTACAACTCTACATTTAATGATAATACGACGACAGGTACAGCAGGTGCGGTACATGGGTATCCGGATACCGATATCTATATGTACAACTGTGTGATTTCGGGCAACCGTAACAACGCTTACGGAGCTGGGTTCTATGTGCGGCAGAATTCGAACGGATACCTGGTAAATTGTCTGATTACAGATAATATTTCTACTTCAGCTAACGGAGGAGGAGGTGTAATGTTATACAATAATACAGAAGTACACTTAATCAATACCACGGTAGTTGGCAACGAGGCCGCTGGGCCAGGAGGCGGTGTTTATAGAAGAAACAATACCAATCACCTAACGGTTGTGAATTCTATTATTTCAGGTAACAAACAAGTCAGTAGCAGTGGTGATATCGATGCTTTTGAAGAGGGAGCAGTAGCACCTGTTATTAAAAATTCGGCTATCGGCACAGCGATATATAGTGCGGGAGGAACAGTACAATCGGGTGAAGCATTTAATGCGTCTACTATGTTAAGCAATCAGTTCTTACCGATCGGCTCAAATAATCCGGCATTGACCTTTGGCATGAGTAGTACCGCGCTGAAGGACTTAGCGAATGAATATAATCCTGCTTTGGATGAGAATTTGATCGTGCAAGATCTTCATGGAAATGATAGAGGTTCCAAAACAACCATGGGGGCAATAGTAGAATAAATAATCATGAAGAATATAATAAAACAGTTTGTCTTTATTTTAGCGATAGGGATGATGTCCGGGTTCATATCCTGTGATAAAGATGAGAAACAGACAGAAATCGAACAACCTTCTCCCGAAGAGGAGAAGGTTGTTAAGGTACTTGCTATCGGAAACAGTTTTTCTGAAGATGCGCTGGAAGGATACTTGTATGAGTTAGCCGAAGCAGCAGATAAGACTATTGTAATTGGGAACTTGTATATCGGTGGCGCAACCCTAACCACACATTGGGAAAACGCCAGCGCAGACAATGCTGCTTATCAATATAGAAAAATTGATCGTGAAGGTAGACGTACCAACGAACGAAATATACGTATACGGACGGCTATCATGGATGAAGAGTGGGATTATATCGTCTTACAACAGGCGAGCTCTTTGTCCGGAAGATATGTAACTTATAGACCTTTCTTAACCGACATCGCGAAATATGTAGAGGAGCATGCAACGAATCCTAATATGGCGTTAATCTTACATCAAGTTTGGGCATATGCCCAGCATTCGACGCACAATGGGTTTGCAAACTACGACAATGATCAGCTAACAATGTACAAAGCTATTGTAGAAACCGTGGAAAGAGCGAAAGACTTGGCAAATATCAGTTTTGTAGTGCCGACAGGTACAGCCATTCAAAACGGACGTACGAGTGCTATCGGTGATCGGTTTGATCGGGACGGATATCATCTTGATCTAGGCATAGGGCGGTACACAGCCGCATGTGTTTGGTTCGAAGCACTTTTTGATGAAAGCGTACTTGGAAATTCATACAGACCGACGGATGTATCGCCTAAAGAAGCAGAAATCGCCCAAAATGCTGCTCATCGGGCTTTGGAAAAACCGAATGAGATTAGCGAAATGGCAGACTATAAATAGGTATACCTATTAGGTATAAATATAATATCTTTGTCAAAGTAGATGAATTTTTCTCATAAATCTTAAGAAAATGAAGAGATATTGTATAATCGTAATATTCTTGCTTCAGATCCAAGCAATATTTGGACAAGTTGATAAAATAAGGCAAGCTTTGGTGGATCGTGATGAAACAAATGTGATGGTAGTTTCCCATCGTGGAGAATGGAGACAGGCACCGGAAAACTCACTCAAGGCAATCGAATTGGCGATTGAAGCAGGTGTGGATATTGTCGAGATCGATATTGCGAAAACGAAAGACGGTCAGTTGATTCTTATGCACGATAAAACCTTGGATAGGACAACGACGGGAAAAGGCAATGTAGCAGAGTGGACTCTTGATTCGTTAACAGTGTTGAAACTGAAGAACGGCGCAGGGCTACGTACACACCATAGCATCCCGACATTGGAAGAAGCCCTACGTCTTGCCAAGGGGAGAGTGATGTTAAATCTGGATAAAGCTTACGATTTATTTGATGAGGTTTATGAACTATTGAAGAAAACAAATACGGTCGATCATATTATCATGAAAGGAAATAAGGATGTGGCCACTGTCAAACGTCAATTCGGGCGATATTTGGATAAGGTAATTTATATGCCTATAGTAAATCTAGATAAACCAAACGCCAAAAAAATAATTGATGATTTCAATGACGAAATAAATCCGGTAGCGTTTGAATTAGTTTATAAAGAAACGACTAATAAATTGCCCTTACAGCTTGCTTATGAATTGAAAGGAAAAAATCTATTGTGGTACAATACGCTTTGGGATACGTTGGCAGGTGGGAACGATGACGACAAGGCTGTGGAAAACCCCGACGCTTCCTATGGATATTTGGTAAATACGTTAAATGCTAGGATTATACAGACCGATCGGAGTCCGTATTTGATTACCTATCTTAAGAAAATCAATAAGAAATAGATGGTTTATTTCCTAGTGCAAAAAATAAACACTTTTGCACTAGGAAATTTTCACTAAGGAAACTTCACTCCCCTATATTTTGAAGCATCGACTTTTGGAATTCTACTGCTGTATTGTTTATTTATGGCTTCAATAAAAAGGTTGGCGATAATGGCATTTCCCATTGGTGTGAGATGCACGCCGTCTAGCGAAAAAGCATTTCCCGTAATAAATGATGCATTGACGATCACTCCATTGTAAACAATACCCGGATCTTTAACGCGATTGAGATAAGTATGCGCATCAGCCAACGCCAAGCCCTTTTCTTCCGCGACCTGTTTAATGATGTCATTAAACGCCTTTACACGAGCCTGAATAGCCGTCACCTCATCGCTGTCCAGCACGTATTGGCTTTCGACAGGATTATCGGGGTATAAACCATATGGGTAGGGACTTTCCGCTGATGTGCTACCTAGCAATCCCGCCGATGCAAACGGCAGTACAAATAAGTCATTATCTGAGGCTGCTCTAGGTGTACCTGTTCCGGTTTCGATATAAATGTCCTGGACGTCTTGCCCGCTCTCAGCTTTTATGGCAGCGATCAACGCTGCCCGTGTCACGGTGGTGAAAAAAGGAATGGCTGTTACATCAGGAATAGTCGCTACCACACCTTTCCGATCGTTGGTTGTCAATGCCCCAATAAAATCTCTGTATGTCTGCTCAAACATTGCCGTTTCCGTCAATACCGTGGTAGGATCACCCTGATTCGTTACGGCACCGTTCATGGCATAACCCAAAACATCGTTGTTTCCTAGCCAAAAACTGAAAAATGTGTGGTCTCTTCCGGTGGCAAAATCCATATACGTTTTTGTTCCTACATCTCCATCTTGCAATAAGCGCTCAAAATACATGTTTGCGGCACTGAAAGGACCGAATTTAGAGAGGTCTAGTCGCATACCCGGAACACCTAGGTTTTCAATATCTCCTGTGTGCTTGCTGAGCTTCCCCGGTTCACGATAAGCTAAGTTATCGGTAACGTTCTCCAACACAGGTTGCCCATTGACAAGATCTTTAAGTCGTAAGTAGCCCGAACCATTACGTTCATTTTCAGAGAAAAAAGGACTTCTAAAATCACCTCCACCCACTTGCCGCAATTGTTCGGCAATAAGATTAGGAAATGCCACCTGTTGTCCTTCAAGGTATAATCCGCCATCGGCAAATCCCGCTGTTAATGAATTTCCAACGGAAATATATTTTGAGAAATTCGCCTCTCCGGATGTGGTTTGAAAGCCTTCAATTTCGGGTTTACAGGAAGAAGCTACAAGGGTGGATAAGATACCAATGTATAGCGCTATATTTTTGAATATTCTTTTCATCATCACTACCATTTATAAGTTAAGGATATGCCAGGAGCATGAATATTTGTTTTGTATGTACCAGAAAGTCCGGTGTTTGCACTAGTTACTGTACGCTCTAGAATGCGTTGGAAAACGTAAGCGCCGGTAAGATCCCACCGGTCATTAATATCGTACGTAAATCCTATAGATCCCATCATACGATTGTTGTCCGGGGTTTCAGGGGATACATAAGGTCCTCGAACGGGACTATATACATATCCTCCCCCTACCCGCAGATCGAGGCGATCAGATGCTTCATAATTGACGCCCACTTTAGCAGAAAGAGCATTTTCATATTTTTTTTCCTGCCTTGTATCTTCTAGCACCGGTGTATTGTCTTTGTAATCGAAAACAAGTTCTTTATATACACTGTAGCCAATGAAAGTAGCATCCGCCGCAATATCTACCCGTTCACTGGCAGGAAATGTAAGTCCCACGTTGAATGAACTTGGTAATGGAAGCTCCGCTTCAAATGTCGTGTTGGGGAAGGAAGCAGCTAATGCAGGGGGCACGGTAAATTGAGCATCGCCATCCTTAAGCTTGGTGATAACCTGGGAACGGTAACTTAACGAGATTGCAAAATCATCTTCTAGATTATAATGTACACCGACATTAAAGCCCATACCGGTACCTACTCCCGAAAGCTCAGCCCGTCCGGGTGTGCCATCTGCCGTAGCTATTGGAATGGATCGTGAAAGATCGACCAAACCTACATTGTAGACAAAGCCTCCACCGATACCGAAGTTTTCTGTTAGTTTGAAACTTAATGTCGGTTGGATATATATAGCGCGCATTTGTAGGTGGTTCAATTCATATCGGCCAGGCCACTGATCACCCCAATCGACAGAACCGCCAAACGGTGTATATACCCCAAGACCGGCTTTCCACCATGAATTTTGAGGGCCGAACGTTGCAAATACAGAAAATGGTGGTGAGATTTTAAACTTGGTGTGGTGCACATCATTGCTATTAAACTCCCGGAATGCCGAACGGTACATGATAGCGCTAGCTCCTACGGATACGGCATTATGATCCATTTTTACTAATGCGCCGGGACTGTAGAAAATGGAAGTTTCATCTACAAAAAGTGCGGATCCCGCACCAGCCATACCGACGGCTTTTTGGCCTTGTGTGTTTACCTGTGATCCCTGTGCCCATAACATGGTTGGGCTGGCAAGTAACAATCCTAGTAGTAGTTTTTTTATCTGCATAATTGTTTTTTAGATAAAACGCATTAATAGGTTTATAGATTCCTAAATAGTAAGGTAGCAAACTATATGCCAGCATAATATTTTATATCCATAAAATATGGAAAAAACTTTAACTTTGTCCGTTATGGAGAAAGATCAATCTAAAATCATAAGGGAGCAAGCGCCACGATCAGCAACGAGAGAGCATTCCGTTCCCTTGTATTTAACATCGAGTTTTATTTTTGATAGTGCCGAGCAAGGTCGGGCCATTTTTGCCGAAGAAGAAGATGGAATGGTCTATTCGCGTTATGCAAATCCTAATACAGCCGAATTTATAAACAAGGTTTGTATTATGGAAGAGGCAGAGGCTGGTCTGGCATTCTCTTCCGGAATGGCAGCTGTTTTTGCTTCTTTTGCCGCATTTATCAGACAGGGTGATCACATCGTCTCTGCCCGGGCTCTTTTCGGCTCAACCCATCAGCTTTTGACACAATTGTTCCCGCGTTGGGGAGTGACACATACCTATGTGGATGCGGTAGATAATGACGCATGGGAACGTGCAATCCAACCTAATACCAAAATAGTTTTTCTTGAATCTCCTTCTAATCCCGGTTTAGAGTTAGCTGATTTAGCTTTCTTGGGATCTTTGAAAGAAAAGTATCCCCATGTTATTTTTGCGATTGACAATTGTTTTGCTACACCGTATTTGCAAAAGCCGTTGCAATATGGCTTTGATCTTTCCATCCATTCTGCGACAAAATATATGGATGGACAGGGACGCGTATTAGGTGGCGTTATCGTTGGAAAGCAGGATTTGATTGATCAGTTAATGTTCTTTATACGTCATACGGGACCGGCAATGTCTCCTTTTAATGCCTGGGTGCTATCAAAAAGCCTAGATACATTAAGTCTGCGGATGGATAGACATTGTAGCAATGCGCTAGCATTAGCTAACGTGTTAGAAAAACATACAGAGATAGTAGACGTGAAATATCCTTTTTTACCATCACATCCGCAATATGAGCTGGCTACTAAACAAATGAAAGCCGGTGGTGGTATTGTTACCTTTGAAGTAAAAGGTGGGGCAGCACGAGCCTTCCGATTTTTAGATGCTTTACAAATGATTTTGTATACTTCCAATCTTGGCGATGCACGCTCTATTGCAACGCATCCAGGTTCTACTACACATTCAAAGTTGACCGAAAAAGAACGATTAAACTTAGGGATCAAACCAGGAAGTGTCCGTCTCTCAGTGGGCATTGAGGATAAAGACGATATTATAGCAGATATCTTGCAAGCTTTGGAAGCTTCTAAGTGATTGGTAACTCGTGATTCGTGACGGTCTTTTCTAGTCACGAATCACGAACAATGAATTTACAACGCTGCGAGCGCCTTATCGTAATCTGGCTCTTCTGTTGTTTCAGCAACCTGTTCTATATAAGACACCTTGCCTTCTTCGTCAATAACGACAACCGAGCGACTCAATAGGCCGGTCAAAGGACCATCTACAAACTTAACCTGATAAGCATCTGAAAAATTACTGTCCTTATATTCGGAAAGGGTAATAACGTTTTCTAAATTTTCTGCGGCACAGAAGCGTCCTTGTGCGAAAGGAAGGTCCCGTGAGATGCACAATACGACCGTGTTTTCCAATCCTGAGGCTTTTTCGTTAAACGTACGTACTGACATAGCGCATGTGCCTGTATCTATGCTTGGAAAGATATTTAACACAACTTTCTTTCCTTTAAAGTCGCCCAAACTTTTCTCGGATAAATCGCCTGCGGTCAATTTGAATTCGGGAGCAGAAGACCCGACCGAGGGTAAATCACCTTGTGTATGTACTGCTGTTCCTTTAAATGTAATTTTAGCCATGATTTCTAATTTTAAATGAGATTATTAAGGTACGAAATTTTAACTAATAATAGTTAGTTAAATTCTAAGAGCGAGTTCGTCGGAGTTTTGAAGGGTATAGACTAACTATTTAAAGACTGTAAAGAGACTTGAAAATGTATTTTTTAAGTAGGTGGTAAGTTATTTTTTCATAAAATCATCCCGAATATCGATATCTATGATAAAATCGTTTATACGATGGGTAATTTTATTAAATAAGAAATGACCGGAGGTATATATGTTTGTAGCGTTATACTAAATTTAAACCTTACTACAATGGAGCAAACTTACAACCAAAAGAAGTTTCTGTTTCGGAGGAAATTGTTAGACAAGGCGCTTACTTACACCTTGTTATCTTTTGTTTTATTCGGCGAGCCACAGATCGTTTATGCTGGCGGTGCTGTCATTGACTATCAGAATGTACAACAAACACTGATCGGGCATGTTGTGGATATGGAAGGAAATCCACTTGTCGGTGCTACTGTAAGTGTATTAGACTCGGACGCTGCAACAGTTACGGATACGGAAGGCCGGTTTCAGATTGCAGTTAGCGTCGGCTCGATCCTCGAGGTACGCTTGGTCGGATTTAAACAGTTTACCTCTTCTATCCGTTCACAGGAAACGATCAAAGTAGTACTCGAACCCGAAAACAACTCGCTAGATGAGGTGGTTGTTGTAGGGTATGGTACGAATCGGAAAGCTAATCTCACCGGTGCGGTGTCTTCCGTTAGTTCGGAAGCGCTCGAAGGGCGTTCAATAACAAATTTGGGACAAGGGTTACAGGGTGCAGTACCAAACCTAAACGTGACCACAGGCGACGGTAGGCCAGGTTCTGGTTCTTCTTTCAATATTCGGGGATACAACTCATTGAATGGGGGATCGCCATTGGTACTTGTGGATGGTGTGCAAATCGACCCGAACCAAATTAATCCGGATGACGTAGCCAGTGTCACCGTATTAAAAGATGCTGCTTCAGCAGCCATATACGGTGGACGGGCAGCATACGGCGTTATTTTAATAACGACCAAAAGCGGTAAATATGAATCACCCACTCGCGTATCTTACTCATTAAACCAATCATTTGCCAGACCGACGGTTTTACCAGACCTCGTCAATTCCTTGGATTACGTAACGATGTACCGCGAAGCACATCGAACCGGCGGTCTGTCGGGTGGTGCTACAGGTTCGACCATATTCACCGATTTGGATATTGAAAAAATCAAAAACTATTTGGCCAACCCTACACCCGAGAACTCGGTATATATTGATCCAGAAGATCCATATCGATATCGATATGTTGGAAACACAAACTGGATGAGAGAAATGTTTCCGGGATCGCAGCCGATGAGTCAACATGACCTGTCTTTATCGGGAGGAAGCGAGAAGATTTCGTATTATTCTTCGTTAGGGGCTTTTACACAAAAAGGGCTCTTCAAAGCTGCTGATCAAAAATTCAATCGGTATAATGGAAATTTAGGGATCAACGTAAAGCCGGCCGAATGGCTAGAGCTTTCGGGAAAAATGCGGTTTAATCGAAAAGAGGATGACAGGCCAGGGACTACGTCCAGATACGATATCCTAGGTGATAGGATATCGGATGATATCCGTCCGATTATGCCTATCCGCCATCCAGATGGCAATTATTCGGGACAAGGTAGCTTCACAAACCCATTTGCGCTTATTGAAAACAATGGAAGAAACCGGTTCAAGTCCGATGATATCTGGTTAACAGGAGGATTTACGCTGAACCCCCTTAAAAATTTTCAGATCGTGGGTGATTTGACTTGGAACTCTTACCATTATAACAGAAAATCGAATACGAAATCCTTTTATGAGTATGGTGCGGTTCCAGCCGGAGGTGATATCACCGATCCAACGCAAGCAGCATTACTAGGCCTCTATCCGCATAATAACCCGGCCTTTGTACAAGAAGAAAATAGTCATGACATCTATTCGGCAATAAACGTGTATGCGCAATACGAAAATACGTTTGATAAGCACTATTTAAAGGTAATGGGAGGGTATAACCAAGAGTACAAGAAGAACGAATCTTTCAACCTTCAGGTCAAAAACTTGCTAAATCAAGATTATCCTTTTGTGAACCTGAACAACGACGAGAAGCCTTTAGTGGGGTCAACTATCGGGGATTGGGCACTTATCGGCCAATTTTTCCGTGTGAATTATACATTTGATAACAAATATTTGATCGAGGTTAACGGGCGTTATGATGGATCTTCCCGCTTCGCAGCAGAGAACCGGTATGTATTCAGCCCTTCTGTATCTGCCGGTTGGCGACTTTCTGACGAATCTTTTATGGACTTTGCTAAACCGTTGTTCAACGACATTAAATTGAGAGGTTCATATGGACAGCTGCCTAATCAGATGTTGGATAATTCCGACGTTGCGATGGTGATAAATTATTATCCTTACGTTGCGACGATGCCTTATGGGACGACGGATTATATTTTTGGAGATGCGCAGCAGACCTATATCACAGCACCTGGGTTAGTAAGTTCAAATTTCTCTTGGGAGAAAGTGTCGACAAGAAACTTCGGATTAGATTTTACTATGCTGGACAATCGCCTGACAGGAGCATTTGACATCTACCGCCGTGATACCAAAGGAATGATCGTACGAGGGTTGGCGTTACCTGCTATTTTAGGCACGGGAGCACCCAACCGTAATGCGGCTGATCTGAAAACCAATGGTTGGGAGTTTGAACTTTCCTGGAGAGATCAGTTGGAAAGTGGCTTTCGTTACTTCGCTAGCTTTAATCTGAGCGATAATAAAGCCGAGATAACGAAGTACGATTTAAATCCTACTGGCAGCTTGGACGATCACTATGTGGGTAAAAGAATCGGTGAGATTTGGGGTTATACTTCCGATGGATTGTATGCAACCGACGAAGAGGCGGCGCAGTTGAATAAGAGCCGCATTTGGGGAGGAAAATGGTTGGCAGGTGATGTACGTTATGCTGACTTAAACAATGACGGAGCTGTCAACAATGGACTAAATACGTTGGATGATCCTGGCGATCTACGCATCATTGGAAATAATGAACCGAGATACAACTATGGTTTGCGCTTGGGAGGAGAGTATAAAAATTTCGATTTGACAATTTTTATGCAAGGGGTAGGTAAGCGTGATATCATGTTGGGCGGTACTTATTTCTGGGGCTTTACCAGTGAATGGTCTGTGCCTACAACGGCGTCGCTGGATTACTGGACAGAGGAAAATCCCAATGCTTACTTCCCACGCCAGCGGTTTGGTGGTGGCGGAAACTTCCAAACGCAGACTCAATATTTGCAGGACGCCTCGTATTTACGGGTAAAGCAACTGACATTAGGCTATACGTTGCCGTCTAAGATTTTGCAGAAAGCTAAGCTTTCAAAAGTACGCTTTTACTTAACTTCCGAAAATCCGTTTGTATGGACGAAAATGTTTGAAAGCTACGACCCGGAAAAGACAGATCGCATGGCTTACCCGATTCAAAAAATATTCGCTTTTGGTCTTCAATTAAATCTCTAATCTCATGAAATTTCATAAATTAATAGTATATATAGCATTAGCTACTTTTAGCCTCCAAGGCTGTAAGAACGATGGATTTCTCGACCGTTTTCCGCAGGATCAATTTAGCGATCCGACCTATTTTCAATCTGAAAATGATTTAAAGCTGTATGCGAATAAATTTTACGACGACTTGCCGGTCGCAGCCAGTTTCGATGCAGATAATAACTCGGACAACATGGTGCCCCGGACTCAAGATGCCCTGCTAGGCGGGACACTCTCGGTACCGAGTACTGGAGGAGGTTGGGCAGCAGAAGACTGGTTGTTAATCCGCGAATGTAATTACTTTTTAGAGCGTTACCAAAGAGCGCAAATAGCAAATGCCGATATGTATGCTGCAGAAGTACGCTTTTTCAGAGGTCTTTTTTATTGGCAGAAAGTGGCCCGCTTTGGTGATGTGCCATTGGTTCTTAAAGATCTGGATGATTCTTCAGAGGAACTTTTTGGTGCGCGTGTGAGTCGAAACGTTGTGATGGATCAGGTGTTGGATGATTTACAGTTCGCTGTCACTAATCTGCCAGAGAAGGGAGCGGCAGAAGGTGGAAGGTTGCATAAAGATGCTGCGAGAGCATTGCTGTCTCGTATCGGACTTTGGGAAGGTACTTATCGCAAATACCACCAATTGGGTGACGAGCAAGCACCTTTACAGGCGTCACTAACTGCATCTGAGGAGTTGATGGAGTCGGGAAGATATAGTCTGTATTCGACCGGAAACCCGAGCGAAGACTATTATAATTTATTTATCCAGCAGAATCTCGATGGAAATCCGGAAAATATCCTACACCGGTCGTATGTATTGGGTGTAAACACACAAGGCTACACCAGAACGGCAACAGAAAATAATACCGGTGTGAGCAAAGCGTTTGTGGAGCAATACCTTTTTAGGGACGGAAAGCCTATTGCCACGACAACATACGATTATGACGATTCTCGACCGGACACGGAGGCGCTAAATAGAGATCTTCGCTATATACAGACAATAGCTACTCCAGACTTTGTTTGGAGAAGAGGGGAGGGTGTCCCAACACCGTTAAAAACAGGTTTACCTGCGATCGGGACCGCACGTACAACGACAGGGTATTGGTTGATAAAGGGGCGCTCAAGTGACTTGGCTCAATTTAACGCAAATCAATCGGATATCGACGCCTTTATTTTCCGCTTCGGGGAAGTATTGCTGAATTATGCAGAAGCTAAATATGAATTACAAGGCAATCTCTCACAGCAGGATATGGAAAATAGCATAAATCTTTTGCGCGCACGCGTTAATATGCCTCCTTTAATGGTTAATGTAGCAGTTGACCCGGATGGTTTCGATTACGGTTATCAACTCTCTGCTCTTTTAAGGGAAATCCGACGCGAACGGCAAATCGAACTTATTGGGGAAGGCTTGAGATTTTTTGATATCCTGAGGTGGAGAGCCGGAAAACTCATTGAGAATCGGAAAACAATAAAGGGAATGAAGTTAACTGCAGCATTGCGAAACGAATATCGACAAAGTGGTAATGATGTGTCTTCAGTAATTACTGACAATCAGGATTATGTCATTATTTACAATAATATAGCAGATGCGCGCAGCTGGAATGATAAATATTATCACTATCCTATACCTATCGATCAGATTAATCTTGCCGGATATTCTCAGAATAAAGACTGGTAGCCAATCTATTGTATGTATGTTTTAAAAAAACCTTATTTTCGATTATTACATCTTATATTAAGATAATGTTATTAGGAGCCAGCTGTTCACGGGCAACAAAAAATGTGGACTTATGACAGTTTGGTTCCATTAAATTTATTTCGATGAAAAAATCAAGATTACTCTTACTATCTTTTATTTTGCCGGTAACAGCATGTATGCAAGAGGTAGCTGAACCAGAGCCTTACGGGGCTTTACCGACGGAACGCCAATTGCGTTGGCATGAAATGGAGATGTATTCTTTAATTCATTATACGCCAACAACCTTTCAGAATAAAGAGTGGGGGTTTGGCGATGCTGATCCCCAGATCTTCAACCCGCAGCATTTTGATGCGCAGCAGATTGCAGCAGCAGCTGCCTCGGCTGGTTTTAAAGGGTTGATTTCTGTAGCTAAACATCACGATGGCTTTTGTCTATGGCCTACGGAAACGACAAATTACAGCATAGCTGCATCACCTTGGAAAGACGGAAAGGGGGATATGGTGAAGGAGTTTATGCAAGCCACGCACGACCAAGGGATGAAGTTTGGCGTATACCTGTCTGCTTGGGATAGAAACGACACCCGTTACGGTTCTCCGGCCTATGCGGAAGCTTATCGCGAGCAGCTGATGGAATTGATGACCCAATATGGTGAATTATTTACATCATGGCATGATGGAGCAAACGGTGGCGATGGCTATTATGGGGGTAAAAAAGAGAAGCGTATCATCGATCGTACGACATACTACGAATGGCATGAGAAAACCTGGCCTATTGTGCGAGAAAAGCAACCGATGGCGATGATCTTTTCAGATGTAGGACCAGACATGCGCTGGGTTGGCAACGAAAAAGGTTTCGCAGCTGAAACAAGTTGGGCCACCTATACGCCAAGAGGAATCGATGGAGGTCCCGCGTTGCCAGGGGCTTCGGACTACAGTGAGTCCGAGACAGGCACACGCAATGGCGAACACTGGATTCCGGCAGAATGTGATGTGCCCCATCGACCGGGTTGGTTCTACCATCCTGATCAAGATGACCGGGTGAAAACACCGGATGAACTGTTTGAGATATATCTAAAGTCGGTGGGACGCGGTGCTAATATGAACTTGGGACTAGCGCCGATGCCGGCCGGTTATTTGCATGCTAACGATGTGAAATCGTTAGGGGCATTTGGTCGGAAAGTAGAAAAAACCTTCGAAACGAATCTTGCAGAAGGGGCACAGGTCAAAGCTTCCAATGTACGGGGCAATTCCAACAAGTTTGGAACAAAATGGATACTGGACGATGACCGCTATACTTATTACGCTTCAGACGACGATGTATTAGAGCCGGAGCTAGAGATTACATTAACCTCGGAACAAGAGTTTGATATCATTCGCCTACGTGAAAATATCAAGTTGGGACAGCGATTGGACAGCGTGTCCATATCCATTTCCCAAGATAATGAATGGGTGCCTCTGGTATCGGCAACGAGTATCGGTGCCAATCGACTTATCTATTTAGATAAATCGGTAAAGGCTACGAAGCTAAAGATTAAGTTATATGCGCCGGTAGCACCGACATTGAGTGATTTCGGCTTGTTCAAAGAGTTTAAGGAGCCGTTCACATTTGGTGAAGATGTCAAAGACGGACAAATGGCACTAACCGCAAATGACTTTACCATACGAACTGGAAATGGCCTTCCGAAGAGCACGGACAATAATTCTACAACATTTGAGACACTCACTGAAATTGAAGATGGCGTTGTCTTTGAATTGAAAAAAACAGTTTCAGCAATAGGCTATTTGCCACGCCAAGACGGACAAAAAGAAGGTATTGCGTTGAAGTATGAGATTGCGACTAGTGCTGACGGTAAAAACTGGAAAACTATTAAGACCGGAGAATTTTCAAATATTCAGGCAAATCCGATCGAGCAGATCATTGCAGTGGATACACCGATTCAAGATAAATATATACGGTTTGTTCCAGTAGAAACCTTGGGTAAAATATTCTCTGTCGCATCGTTTACGCTGCTTGGGAAATAGCGTAAGATAAGAGCGAATGATATCGCAAGCATAAGAAAATCAGCTGTTTGTTTGGTTTTCTTATGCTCGTTCATTATATTTGGTTATCAATTAAATTATAACTTGATAACTGAACTATGATGAAAAGACCAATCCATTCGGTTTGGTATAGTTTTTCCATCTTGTTTATCATGCTTAACATGGCTTCCTGCAAGAAAAATGCGGCAGAACCAGATGATGGGCAAGAAAGCTATACCATAGGGTTCAAATTCCAGGAATTTGAACACCTTATTTCCCCTTTGGGAACAAAAGTACAAATGGCGGGAGATGCTGAGAAACGCTCTGCTACCTATAATACGAATCAAGACACCTACGAAGGCTATATTTATTATTGGTCTTTCAACGCAGAAACCTTGATGCCAGATAGCTATCCAAGTACACATTGGAGTATTACCTACAACCAAGGGCTGATTCCCGATGAATATGCAGTAGGTTGGAGTTACGAAAGTTATGTTGCCGGAGTTGCTTTGTCATTAAAAGGCTTGAACGAATTAATTTTCAAAATGCCATTGACGAAAGTACTCGAGGTTCATGAATTGGCGTTCGATGTAAGTTCTTCGGGAACAGGGCCAAAAGATTTCTCTCTTTTGTTTTCTCAAGATGGAGAAAGCTATACGGTGCTGAAAGATAATAATCAGTTTACGAATACAAATACGCCACAAGCAAGAAATTCATTTGCTTTTTCATTGGATGAACTATCGCTGGACTTTTCGGAGGATTTATATATCAAATTGATTCCCAAAGCGGGACATCGTGGAAATGCAGGTGATTACAACGATGTTACCGGTCTTATGCGTATTGATAATTTCCGGTTATCTGGAATTGCGGAGGAAGTCGCCGATGCGAGTGTACGCCGGATACATTATCATATTTTTGATGCGATAACAAAGAACCTTGTTCTCTCGGGAGCGGATCATTTCCGAGAAGGAACGTTATCCGATTTTCAGCTAACATTGCCCACTGGAGACTACATTGCCTCCTTTGTGACAAATGTATCTAACGCAGAGCTAAACATTCCGGAAACCGGGAATGCAAACGTATATTTTATTGCCAATACATTTTCCAATTATAAAGCAAAGATTTTTGGTGTTTTAGATACATTTTCCGTCAATGGGGATATGCAAAAGGAGATAGAGCTAAGCCGATATTATAGTGAGGTTCGGTTTGCATTTACAGATGCCGGAGATTTGTCGCATGTAGCCAAGCTTGTTGTCAAACAAGAGCATGACCCCCAGTTTTATGCACCTTTTCAGTCAGCGATGGATAACCCGGTAGAAGACATGTCCGAGATCATTATTCTTCCCGAATTTAATGAAGACGATCGAGAAATATTTTTCAATCAATTTATGGGGAATATAACGGTTGCCGCACCATTAATGTATAGGGTAGAAGCTTACGATGTATCAGATGAATTGATAACAACATTCCAGGTAGAAAGCGAAATCCATAACAATATGCAACTGCTCTTTCGTGGTAAGTTATTGGATTCGCCTAATGGAGGGTTTATTGTCCGCCTAAACGAAAATTGGGGCGGCGAAAAACAAGTTGATTTTTAATTAAATAAGTAATTTTTATAAGATAGGTTATAATTTAATTTGATATTAGAGGGTGTTTAAGCACCCTCTTTTTTATATTACATTTACCGGATTACCTTGCAAAAATGCCTTAACATTTTCTACCACAGTATCCATCAGACGAAGTCTGGCTTCTTTCGTCGCCCAGCCTATATGTGGGGTAATGATACAGTTTTTTGCTCGGAAAAGCGGATGATCAGCCGGTGGTGGTTCTGTTGCTAGTACGTCTAATCCTGCACCGCTTATGCTTTCGTTATTTAGTGCATCAGCAAGGTCTTGGGCATTAACCAATCCTCCCCTTGACGTATTGATAAGCTTGGCAGAGGATTTCATGAGTGACAAAGACTCGGTGTTAATGATGTTTTCGGTTTCGGGAGTCAAAGGACAGTGTAAACTAATCACATCTGCCTGTGCAAAGAGTTCTTCTCGAGCAACCCATTGAAAGTTTTTTCGACTAGATTGATCGGTTTGTGTACGGCTGGATGCTAAAATGGGCATACCAAAAGCAGCACCTACATCAGCTACTTTCTGTCCGATACTTCCGAATCCTATAATCCCGAGTGTTTTTCCGGATAGTTCAGTTAAAGGGTAATCCCAAAAACAGAAATCCGGGCTTGCAGACCATTTGCCTTCCATCACAGCATCACTGTGCCGTTGCGTACGATAACATAGTTCTAGAAGGAGGGAAAATGTCAATTGGACAACGGAGGCGGTGCTGTATCCCGGAACATTGGTTACGGTGATATTCCGTTCTTTGGCACACGCCATATCGATAATATTATATCCCGTAGCGGTAACACCAATATATTTTAGCTTCGGTAAAGCGTTGATTACCTTAGCCGACAACGGTACTTTGTTGGTGAGCAGCATGTCAGCGTCTGCAGCACGTTCGACAATCTCGTTTTCTGACGTACGCTCATGGACGACAAGATCGCCCAATGCTTCTAAAGCATCCCAGCTTAGATCGCCGGGATTAAGTGTGTAACCATCTAAAACTACGATTTTCATGCTCTCCTCCTCTATACCAGTTGTTCCAACAGGTTGTTCCAGCTAACGAGTTCACCAATGATGCGGCGAAGATCAGTTGCTGGAACACGTTCTTGCTCCATGCTGTCGCGATGGCGAATCGTGACTGTATCGTCCTCCAACGTTTGGTAGTCTACCGTAATACAGAACGGCGTGCCGATAGCATCTTGTCGGCGATAACGTTTTCCGATAGCGTCTTTTTCGTCATATTGGATATTGAAGTCCAATTTCAACTTAGCCATAATCTCCCGAGCTTTATCCGGTAGTCCGTCTTTTTTGGTAAGCGGTAATACTGCAGCTTTAACCGGAGCAATAGCAGGGTGGAACTTCAAGACCACACGCGAATCTTTCTTCTCTTCCGTTGATAGGTCTTCTTCTACCAAGGAATTAGCCAATACCGTTAAAAATAAACGGTCCAAACCGATAGAGGTTTCAACCACATATGGTACATAGTTTTGATTGATCTCCGGGTCGAAATACTGCATTTTCTTTTTGGAATATTCCTGATGCTGTTTCAAATCGAAGTCTGTACGGGAATGTATTCCTTCGACTTCTTTGAACCCAAATGGAAATTGGTATTCGATATCCACGGCTGCATTAGCATAATGGGCTGGTTTCACATGATCGTGATAACGATATTTTGTGGAATCTGCTCCTAAAGCTAAATGCCATTTCAAACGTGTTGCTTTCCATTTTTCGTACCATTCCATTTCCGTTCCGGGACGGATGAAAAATTGCAGTTCCATTTGTTCAAACTCACGCATACGCATGATAAACTGACGGGCAATAACCTCGTTTCGGAAAGCTTTACCGATTTGTGCTATCCCGAAAGGGATCTTCATACGACCTGTCTTTTGTACGTTCAAAAAGTTAACAAAGATACCTTGGGCAGTCTCTGGACGGAGATATACCTTTTCCGCTTCCTCCGCCATGGCCCCCATCTGCGTAGCAAACATAAGGTTGAACTGGCGTACTTCTGTCCAGTTCTTTGTTCCCGAAACCGGACATACGATATTATGCTCTTCGATGATTGCTTTTAAGCGTACTAAATCATCAGCCGTAATAGCTTCATCAAGGTCTTTTTGAAGCTGCGCTGCTTTATCCGTTTTGCCGTCTTTTTCATAACGGTCTATTTTATCCTCTATAAGTTGATCTGCACGGTAACGTTTCTTGGAATCCTTGTTGTCTATCATCGGATCGTTAAACCCATCGACATGGCCAGACGCCTTCCAAGTTGTAGGGTGCATGAAAATTGCCGCATCAATACCGACAATATTTTCATTTAATTGCACCATAGATTTCCACCAATAGGTCTTTAGGTTGTTTTTCAATTCCGAACCCATTTGACCATAGTCGTACACGGCACTTAGACCGTCGTAAATTTCACTTGAAGGAAATACAAACCCGTATTCCTTAGCATGTGATATAATATTCTTGAAAAAGTCGTCTGTTTGCTTACTCATAATCGCAAATATAGCTAAAAGAACTTAATCCTTGCTCACTAAATCCCGAATCTGCTGTGAAGCATTTTTATTATCTACCTTCTTGATGATATGCTGGATAATACCTTGTTCGTCAATCACAAAAGTAGTACGTGCTGTTCCCATATATTTCCGTCCATACATATTTTTCTCTACCCATACACCGTAGTCATTTACGATTTTTTGATCTTCGTCTGCTAGCAAATTGAAAGGTAAGTCGAACTTGCTGATAAACTTTTGGTGCGATTGTTCGCTGTCAATGCTAACGCCTATCACTTCAAACCCATCTTTAACTAGTGACTGATAATTATCTCGGAAATTACAAGCTTCGGTGGTACAGCCGGGCGTATTGTCTTTTGGGTAGAAATAAAGGATAACCTTCTTGCCCTTGAAATCGGACAAGTTAATGGTTTCTCCAGATTGGTTCGTTGCAGTGATTGCCGGCGCTTTATCGCCTATTTGTAGTGTTGCCATGGTATTTTATCTAATAAATTTCGCTTCGTAAACCTGTTCGTTGTCTTTCCAGTCTATTACAACCAATTTAAAAATATGTTGTCCTTTGGAAAGGGAAGAATCAAATGTATGCCATAAATGTCGATTTTTCGGATCATATTCCATCAATATCCACTTTCCGTCAATATATCCATTAAAGGACTGTATGCCCGAAAAGTTGTCCCGAATGGTAAAATCTATTTTTGTCTGTGCACTTACATTTTTTCCGTTGCTCAAGTTGCGAGGTGTGATTGTAGGCGCTACTGTGTCTACAGCTACGTAGAAACTCCCAAGATTCCGCGTGTTGACTGTTACCCATCCATCCTCAAACTTACCGCCTTCCGAACCATTTTCGACAGAGGCCAGAAGTGCCTTGCTTTCCAAATGAGCGGGTAGGTTACTGGGCCTGACACGCAAATTATATGTGCTAAATAACGGCGTCAAGTTGTTATGTACACGATGGATCAAAGAGTATCCTCCGGCAGGTTGAGGAGCGGTATTGTACGTAAAGTCTAAATCACCATATAGGACACCTTTCGGCATATCTATCTGGATATCGTTGTTTTTAAACGTATTCTCCGCGTTGTATTTGAATAGTTGAACACCATGACTGAATAGTTGAACACCATGACGTTTTTGTTGTGCACCCTGTGTAGTAGCGCCATTTTGTATCTTAAAGTTCAGTTCACTACAATTCCCTGCAACATCTTTCACGACATACTTTGCATCGTATATTTTATCATCGGGAAGTGTTATTACACCTTCGTTTTTTAGGACTTTGAATATCTCAATAGGATTTCCTGGATCTTTGAAGCTCTTTTGAACTTTGGCCTTAGTTCTTCGCCAATGCGGATAATCAATATAAGCATGTATGCCGCGGGAAGTATTGAAGTCAAGCTCTTCGAACACGACAGTGGAAACAGCTTTTCCATCGATGAAAAGCTCAATAGAATAAACACCATTCTGAAAACCTCCAGCACGGTGTCTATCAATGCTGTTAATGCCCAATCCGAATCTTCCGTTTACTTTAATGGGTGTGTTTTGCGCTAAAGTATACACACCGTTTCGGACCGCTTTTACTTGCATAGCACGTCGTGGTGTATGTTCATTGAACAAATCATCGTTTAGATCGTAAACCATGATGTTGTTGATTGTAGGAAGAAAACGATCGTTGAAACGTAACCCGAACAATTGTGGGTTAAGCGGGTGCTGTGTTTTGGTATCGCGAATTTCAAAATGCAGGTGAGGTCCACCGGATGCTCCCGTATTACCGGCGTTACCTATATATTGTCCTTTTGTCAGTTTTACCACACCAGGGTCTACAATGACATCTACATCAAACCGCTGTTGTTTGTATTGTTCGGTTCGGATAATATTCGTCAGCGCATCGTTGAATTTATCCATGTGCAAATAAACCGTTGTGTATCCATTCGGGTGGTCAATATAAACGGAATTTCCACCGCCACCAATCTGTACACGGACACGGGAGACATGACCTTCCGCTGCTGCATGTAGAGGCAGGCCAATACGTTGCTGTGTGCGGTAGTCATCGCCGGCATGGAAGTGTGTAGCGCGGAGTTCACCGAAGGTGCCGGACGCGTCCATCGCTATATTGAGTGGATTACGGAAATATCCTTGGGGATATTCGCGCGAAGTAATGATGTCTTTATGTTGTGCCTGTGCTGGAATGCTGCTTACGGCAAGCCCCAGGCATACGTATAATAATCTGTATTTTTTTTTCATATTGGAATGTCTACTTTATCTGGCAACTGAATACGGGGTTCTCCTGTATAAACCCTTCAAATTTGTCACCTATCGCAATAGGCCCAACACCCACTGGGGTTCCGGTATAGATAAGGTCTCCTTTGCGTAATGTAATATATTTTGAAATGAATACGATCAAGCTATCGATATCGAAAATCATATCTTTTGTGTTTCCCGATTGTACGGTTTCACCATTTTTCTTTAAAGAGAAAGCGATGTTTTTAAGGTCTGGGAAGTTTTCTTTTGGAAAAAGCGGACTGATGACAGCAGAGTGGTCAAATGATTTTGCCAACTCCCATGGCAGACCTTTTTCTTTATGAATGGATTGGATATCACGTGCAGTGAAATCAATGCCTAAACCTACTGCATCAACGTATTTATGCGCAAACTTAGGCGATACATGCTTTCCCTCGTTACAGATACGAAATACTACTTCGACTTCGTAGTGCACGTCCTGAGAAAACTCAGGATAATAAAAATCTTTATTGTCTTTTAGTAATGCGGTATCCGGTTTCATAAAGATCACCGGGTCGTCGGGAACAGGGTTATTTAACTCTTTAGCGTGATCGATATAATTTCTACCTATGGCAATAATCTTCATATGTATTACTATTGTGCTCATAACAAAGATAAATAAAATGTTATAGGAGACAAGCTAACTTCTAGTTATCTGCTTATCTATTTATAGGGGTTTAACAGGGGGTTAGTAGGGGTATAATAGGGTATTAGTGGAGATAGAATCCCTATTAATACCCTATAATTTCCCTATAAAATTGGACTTAAGGGATAATCTGTGTATATTGAGATACCTATTAAATGATAACGAATTAAACGAAAGATTATGGCTATACAGAAAGACGGGCCAAACGGAGCTTATATCGGAAAAGTAGGAAGTGTTTATGGCTATGTACTCAATGGTCAGAACATTATCCGGGGAAAGCGGAAACCATCTACAAAGAAACCTACACCTGCTATGCTTCTAAACCGGGCGAAAATGAAGGTCGCCAGTGATTTTGCTACCATGTTAGTCCCCTGTTTTCGTTACGGATATCGAGAGCTAGCTCCCAAAGGTAGTCGGGTAGGAGCCGTACAATTGGCCCAATCACATATTTTCAAAGAATGTTTGGAGATTGACGGAAAAGGTAAACCGTACGTCAATCCGGAAAAAGTACGTGTGTTTCGCGGTAGCTTGAATCCTCCAAAAGACTGTTCCGTTTGGCAGGAAGATGATAGTTTACATTTTAAATGGAGCTATGAACCCACACGGGGTAGTCAAACATACAGAATTAATATTGTAATTTACGACATTGATCATGAGTGCCGATTCCATGTTGCTGAGGAGGATGTACATAAAGAGGAGTACAGTATGTTATGTACGTTATCCGCATATAAGAAAGGACCACTACATGTGTATATGGGGGTTGTTGATGTGTATACGGAGGAGTTGTCGGACTCCGTTTATGTTGGGTTCGTTGAATAGAACAGCAATTTTCCCTAAAAGAAATAAGCCCTTTCCGAAATCGAAAAAGGCTTATTTAAATAGATACGGTTTGTTAAATTTTTATACTTCTAACGAGACATCCATTTTAAAATCATCATCTTTTAGATGTACAATTTCCATAGCTTTCTCGTAGTTAGTCGATTTTTTTGAAAAGAAATCGTGCTGTGTGGTTTCTGTATTTAATCCATTCAACACAATCGGATTCACTTGTTTAACTTCAAAAATAGGATCGAAGCCGAGATTCATTAGCGCTTTATTTCCGTTATAACGTACATACTCTTTCACCTCTGCAGTTAGACCTACGACAGTATACAATTCTTCGGTGTACTTAATTTCGTTTTCATAGAGGTCATTCAACAAATTCAAGAAACGTGCTTTTACCTCTTCTTTGTTTGGAAGTTTCGCAAATACTTCCTGTGCAATCAGACCTACAAATACACCGTGGATGGATTCATCGGCAATAATCTTCTTTATAATATCTGCAGAAGCAACCATTTGTCCTTGACCGCATAACCAAAGAGGCAGGAAGAAACCCGAATAGAATAAGAAAGATTCTAATAATACGGATGCGCCAAGTGCCATGAAAAGTTCCTCATCAGAGACTTTTTCTTTATCAATAGCACGGTAATATTTATCGATAGTTGCGGCTTTGTACTGCAAGAACTTGTTCTCTTTTACCCAACCGAATACATCATTGATTTCGTTTGTGGTTGATACGGTCGTAAAAATAGTGGAATATGATTTTGCATGTATGGCTTCCATCATACACATATACGACAATACAGCTTTATTCTGCAAAGAGTCGATATGATCGATGATTTTAGGCATACCCGTATGGCTTTGGAGCGTATCTAATAACGTTAGTCCGCCTAATGCTTTCTTATAGCACTCTTTCATATCCCAACTTAATCCTTTCCAGCTATCGATGTCTTTGGAAGGGATATATTCCGTATCAATCCAGAATTGTTTGATATTCTGTTCCCAGAACATCAATACATAATCGTTTTCAGGGGTGTTCCAGTTTACCGCTTTATATTGTTTCATTGTATATCTATTTTTATTTGTGATCAGTAGCTAGTGATCAGTTTCTGTTCTTTAACCAATTATGCTGAACAGGAAATACATTCTTCTACGGTTGATTTACGTGTGCGCGTGTAATACAGCGATTTCAAACCAAGCTTATGCGCGTAGATATAATACTTCGCTAAATCTCTTGTTGTATCCTTCGAATTGGTATGAAGAATCGTGGACACTCCTTGATCGATGTGACGCTGGATAACCGAAATCAACTTCAGTACCTTGAATTGATCCATATCGTATGCCGACTTGAAATAGAAATAATTATCGTTCGTTAAATAAGGCATTGGATAATAAGTGGTACTATCTCCGTACTCACGAACCTCAATAATATCCACTACAGGCATAACCGATGCCGTCGCATTCATGATATAGGAAGTAGATTGGTTCGGTGCAATAGCCAAGCGGTAAGCGTGGTAGATGCCATGCTCTTGTACTTGTGCTTTTAAGTTTTCCCAATCTTGTCTCGTTGGCACGTGAACACCTTCAAACAATTCCTTAACCTTGTCGGTAGTTGGTATATAGTCTTGCGACGTATATTTATCGAAATACGTGCCGTCTGCATAAGCTGATTTCTCAAAGCCTACGAATGTTTTACTACGCTCTTTGGCAATCTCCATAGACGCTTCCAAAGAGTAGTAATTCATCATCATAAAGAACGTATTGGCAAAGTCTAATGCTTCTGTTGATTCATACATAATGAAGCTCTTTGCCAGATAACCGTGTAGGTTCATAGCGCCTAGTCCAACGGAGTGTAATTCTCTGTTGGCTTTAGCAATGGATGGAACCATATCGATGTTCGTTACATCCGTGACGACAGTTAACGCACGTGTGGCCGTTTTCACAGCCTCTTTAATACGCTTGTTATCCATTACGGTTGCGATATTGAGTGATCCGAGGTTACAAGATATACCATAGCGGATAGTGTCCTCTTTACCATATATCTCGATATCCGAAACTTCGGAAACTTGCATAATCTCTGTACACAAATTAGAGAACTTCACTTGGCCAATCCCGTTTAAGGCATGTACTCTATTGGTGTTCTCTTTGAAGAAGATGTAAGGGTAACCGGACTCCTTCTGAATTTGGGCGATGCGTACTAATAAATGGCGTGCATTGACTTTTTTCTTTTTGACGTTTGGATTGGTAATCAATTCATCATACATCTTATCCATATCCATATCGTCTAGGTATTTGCCATATTCCTGCATTACGGTATGCGGATAAATAAGGTAGCATGGTTCATCTTTTTCGGCCATTTCCATGAATTTATCCGGAACGATGATACCTATAGAAAGTGATTTGATACGCACTTTCTCATCAACATTGATTTTTTTACAATCAAGGAATTCTTCAATGTCGGCGTGAAAGATGTTGAGGTACACTGCTCCCGCACCTGGGCGTTGCCCCAGTTGGTTGGCATAGGAGAACGTATCTTCCATGATTTTCATAATAGGAAGAACACCTCCTGCACGACCATCCACACCTTTGATAGCTTCTCCGCGAGCCCGAATTTTGGAAATATTAAAGGAAACACCACCACCGATAGAAGATAGTTTCATGGCAGAGTCGACAGCATAACCAATACCGTTCAAATTGTCACCAATCTCATCTAAGAAACAAGATACCAACTCGCCGGAACGTTTTTTTCCAGCGTTCAAGAATGTCGGGGTAGCAGGCTGATATTCTTGATTGATCATGATTTCGGCATACTCGATAGCTTTTTGTATACCCTCTTCTCGAGCAAGGAAAAGTGCTACGGCTACCACACGGTCTTCATAGCGCTCCAAGAATTTTTCTCCCGAGTCATCACGTAATGCGTAGCTTTGGAAGAACTTAAATGCTGCCATGAACGATTGGAAACGGAATTTCTTGGCATGGACATAATTGTATACCTGTTCCATTTCTTCGAAGGTGAACCACTCATAGAAATTGATATAATAATTATGTTCGATCAAGTAATCAATCTTTTCTTTCAGCGTATAAAAGAAAACGGTGTTCTTGTTTACGTGTTCCAAGAAATAGGCACGTACAGCTTCTTTGTCTTTATGCAAGCTATACTCCTCATCATGCTTAATCATGATTTCGTTATTAAGCAATATCCAATTTTTTGCTACCTCGTTTGCTATCATTGTATTGGTGTTTTATAATTTCAATAAATTGATTGATATCTTCCATGGT
>PJTZ01000158.1_pt1 | contig 39977 bp, 41 predicted proteins | sample 1512131 | NCBI WGS metagenome assembly PJTZ01 (sample SAMN08177679, study PRJNA422409) | Soil metagenome, whole genome shotgun sequencing project. | reverse complement strand
GATCAGGAGTGACTTGTTGAAACGGTGGCATCCTGAGTGGGAGGATAGAAAAAATGAACTGGTCTTTATCGGTCAAAACATCGATAAAGAGAAATGTATAGCTGAGCTCGAGGCCTGTCTATTAACCGAGGAGGAAGCGGACGACTGGCGTTTTACGTGGTGGAAAGATGAATTTCCAAAGAACATTTAAAATGAACTTCCCTTTTGGTGGACATGATAAAAGAAAGAATATGGAAGAAAAAACACATTTTGATGTTATTATCATTGGCGGCAGCTATGCCGGTCTCTCAGCCGCAATGGCGTTGGGGCGCTCGTTGCGCGATGTGCTGATCATAGACAATGGTCAGCCCTGCAACCGCTTCACGCCGCATTCCCACAATTTCATTACCCACGATGGAGCCATTCCTGCAGATATTACGGACAAAGCGAAGACACAAGTTATGGCTTATCCGACCGTAAGATTCTGCAAGGGGCATGCTGTCAGTGCTTCTGCCCAGGCGGGCGGCTACAGCGTCCTGATAGAAGGCGGTGCATTGTACAGCGGGCGCAAACTGATACTTGCCACCGGTGTACGGGACGTTCTGCCGGATATCCAAGGCTTTGCCGAAAGCTGGGGAAAGACGCTCATACACTGTCCCTATTGCCACGGCTATGAGGTCAGAGATAAAAAAACAGGCATCATGGCCAGCGGAGAACGGGGCTTCCATATCGCCTCACTGGTCAATAACCTCACGGAAGAACTGACCATACTGACCAATGGAAATGATGATTTTTCTAAAGAGCAGATCGCCAAGTTACAGAAGCACAATATCGGCATTGAACAGGAAAAAGTGGTGTCTATCTTACAGAAAAACGGTGAGATCAAGGGCGTCGTCCTTGCCGATGCCCGCTTTCTGTCATTTGAGGTAATGTATGCCGCCCCTCTTTTTGAACAGCATTCGGATATATATAGAGACCTAGGCTGTGAACGGACAGAAATGGGACATATCAAGGTGGATCAGTTTCAGCAGACTACCGTAAACGGTGTATTTGCCTGCGGAGATTGTTCAGGAATGCTACGTTCGGTCGCGTATGCGGTGGCAACGGGTAATATTGCCGGAGCTATGGTCAACCACCAGCTGGTACAGGAAGATTTTTAATAAAATGGAAGGGAGAAGAATATGAAGCAGTTATTATGATGAACTTTGAAACAACAACACCATTGCTTACGGCAGAGGAGATCGGCGACTCCCATATGATGACATCTGTGGATACGCCGGTACGGCAGGATGCTTTTGAACGATCGGACGAAGAAAAGATCGAACGGATAGCGGGACTGTTCCGCGGTATCATGGAAGAGCTGGGGCTCAACCTTGACGATGATAGTCTAAACGGCACCCCGTACCGCGTGGCTAAGATGTATATCAAAGAATTGTTTGATGGCCTTGACCCCAAAAATAAACCTAAGTTGTCAACTTTCGACAATAAATACGGGTACAGAAAGATGTTGGTGGAAAAGGATATACGTGTATCTTCGGCATGTGAGCACCATTTTTTGCCGATCGTGGGTCGGGCACATATTGCTTATATAGCAGAAAGCAAGGTCATCGGCCTCTCCAAGATCAACCGTATCGTGGAGTACTATTCCCACCGACCACAGGTGCAGGAGCGTCTTACTCTTCAGATCTACCATGCCCTCCGATCGGCGCTGGGTACAGACAGCATCATTGTGGTAATAGATGCGGAACATCTCTGCGTGTCGGCCCGTGGTGTAAAAGACGAGAATAGCCGGACGACAACGCTCGAATACGGGGGCGCGTTCGCTAAGGAGGATTATAGAAAAGAATTTTTTGACATCATAAAGTAGGTTCTTATGACCGATATGGTGGACATATTGAAAAAACACGGCGTCAGACCGACAAAGTTACGGGTCAGAATTCTCGAGGTACTCATCTCATCCGGAAAATCCTTTTCCTTTACCGAAATGCACAAGCATTTTGATGAAAAACAGGACAGGGTCACGATCTACCGCACTTTCAACGTGTTCTACGACAATCAGCTAATCCAAAAAGTCGTCGATGTGGACGGTATTGTTAGGTTTTATTATTGCCGAGAACAGATCAGTCTTTGCCCGTCCTTTCGGTGCCGTGAATGTGGAAGAATTACGACTCTGAGTCCTTTACCGGAATATTACAGGACCGAACTCGCAGCCCATGCTATAGACGACGTCCTGCTGCTGTTTTCGGGGATATGTAAAGGATGCAAAGAACACCATGGACATTAGCATGTTACCCCGAGATGTCGGTAAAGGAGTTATTTTTAAGATATGAGGGCTTCGTAAAACAATAAAATAATGCAGGAGAAAGAGATACGTCCGGTAACGGTATTGACCGGTTTTTTAGGATCAGGAAAGACTACTTTTCTCAATACCCTGATGGCAAAAAATCCGGAGAAACGTTATGCTATCATCGAAAACGAAATCGGGGAAATTAATGTAGACGGCAAGCTTGTATCCAATAATTATGACCAGCTCATTGAATTACAGAACGGCTGTCTATGCTGCACGCTGAATGATGATCTTTATGGCGCCTTAGAGATACTACACCAACAGGCCACTAGCTTTGACGAATTAATTATTGAATGTACCGGGCTCACTCTACCGGCGACCATTATCGAGCCCTTTACCGTACATCCTGTTTTTAAAAAATATTTCCCATTAAAAAGAACGATTTGCATGGTCTATATAAACACAGATAAAGCCAGCTAGACATGAAAAATTTATCAAAGTACATTATACCGGCCATGATGCTAATTATGCAGGCCTGTAGCCAGACTCAGCCGAATATCAAGTGGCTGTGGGAACAGACAGACGGTGAGAAACAATTTTTCGTAGGACAGTCCATTCCGCTGAAGGCCGATATATACGGTGGAAAAGGGGTGGATTCCCTGTGGTTACATTTAAAACCTGTTTCCGGAGGCAATTGGGAATATATATATCCGGTACCGTCGGAGCTATTTCACAACAACAATCACTTCAAGTTTGAAAAACAGGTGAGCATTCCGGGTACAGCCCATATCGGAAAATATGAAGTTGGGCTTTTTGCAATACTGAAGGACGGTTCGGAAATCAACAATATAACAGACATCCGGCTGAGTGTGGACGGTTCTTTTCCGTGGATAGCGGATCTGGAAATAGGTCTAAATGGCAGACAAGATGATCTACATCTGGCGGCAGATATTTCCGCTGCCAAACAGGTAGAAAAAATTACTGTTGTTATCCAGGGAAAGACGTGGAAGAACAGTTATGAATTCACGGAAAAAAGTATACGGCATAAAGTCGAGGCACACTTCCATGAACATATCAACCTTAAATCAGCTCTGCCCGGCACGTACAAGGTGAAAGTTATCTTGGAGGACCGCGATGGGCGGGTCGCCAAGCAGGAGGGCAGTTTTACAAAAGAAAAGTGATAACGCCGTAATAACCTGTCATGAAACAAGATAAATACAAGGTGATCGAATTCTGTAACCCCAGGATAGAAGAAATACAAACAAAATTGAGGAGAATTAATATTTTCTCTATGATCTTTCTAAATATCTACTCTTTTTCCATAAGTAATTTCTCCGTTACTAGATTGCTTAAGACGTGGGATTTGTCAGTTGACGTTTTTATAACCATACTCTTATCGAAGCTTTCAATCGATTCGACTGTCAATTCCGTTCCTAATTTAAGATTCCTATGGTTAAGGAACTTCAAAAGTTCCTCTGAAGAATCTGCAATTGCTGCAAGTATAACAGTATCTTCCGGGGCACATTCAGCAAGTCTCACCAGTTTTCTAGATTTTATTTTTCCACCCTTGTCAGGTATAGGAGATCCATGAGGGTCGTGCTGTGGGTAGCCCAATAGTTCATCCATTTTATCGAAGAATTCCGGCGATTGTATATGCTCTATCTGTTCAGCGATAATATGAACTTCCTCCCATCCAAAACCCATCTTTTCAACCAGGTACATCTCTGTCAGCCTGTGCTTACGGATAACAAGTGCTGCCAATTTTTTTCCTTCTTCTGTTAGTTTTAAGGGCTTATAACTTTCGTAATGGACAAGCCCTTTCTCTGAAAGCCGTTTCATCATACCATTGACCGTAGGCATTTTGATGGAAAGGTGTTTACTAAGCTCATTGACCGTTATTTCTCCCTGTTCGTCCATAAAGCCGAACATAGCCTTTAGATAGTTTTCCTCCGTGTGCGAAATCATAAGTCAAAAATAGACAAAAGACGAGAAACCCCATGTCCATAAATAAATTTATTTATTAGTGACCACTAATTCATTAAATCAGTATACTAAGTTATTTGTTTACCTAAGTTAAAATTAGTGTGATGGTATCTGACTGACTTACAAAAACCATTATCCGTGGACATTTCGACGCAGAAAGTTAGTGTTAACTAATTTATTTGTTCATTATATTTGTTAGTTCAAACAAACTTATTACTTTTGTGTTGTTAAGTTTTATAAAAACAGGATTAACAGTAAAAATGGAATACGCGACAGAACTATTGGAGAACGAAAAAAAATTACTGGAAAGCTTTTGGGATATCGTAAACTGGGATTTTGCAAACAGGAATTTAATCTAAGATAACATCGAAATGCTTGAAACCACCGTCCAATATTTAGAAAGTATCGACCCTGTATGGGCAGCACTGTACGCTACACTTTTTACCTGGCTGGTCACGGCCATAGGTGCTGCGCTTGTTTTCTTTTTCAAAGGTATGAATAACAATGTAATGGACGGCATGCTGGGCTTCACCGGTGGTGTCATGGTGGCTGCCAGTATCTGGAGTTTGCTGATCCCCGCCATCGATATGAGCGAAGGGGAGGGATTTGTACAGGTTGTTCCAGCCATTATAGGCTTTCTGATCGGCACAGGGTTTCTTTATGGTATCGATAAGATGCTACCCCACCTCCATGTGAACTTCAAAAAGGTAGAGGGTGTAAAAACTTCCTGGCAGAAGACAACATTGATGATTTTGGCCATTACCCTGCATAATATCCCCGAGGGACTGGCGGTGGGCGTACTCTTTGGCGGAGTGGCTGCCGGTATTCCAGAAGCCAGTATTGGCGGTGCCGTAGCGCTAGCTCTCGGTATCGGACTGCAAAATTTTCCGGAAGGGATTGCAGTGGCCATGCCGTTAAGAAGGATAGGAATGAGCCGTAAGAAGAGCTTTCTGTACGGACAGGCATCTGCCGTAGTGGAACCTATTGCCGGCGTCTTAGGCGCAATGGCCATGACCACATTCACACCAATATTACCCTATGCACTGGCTTTTGCTGCCGGGGCAATGATATTTGTCGTGATCGAGGAGGTTATCCCTGAAGCGCAGCAGAACAAGGATTCGGATGTGGCCACCATCGGTTTTATCTTCGGGTTTTTGGTCATGATGACACTGGATGTGGCTTTGGGGTAAAAGGAGGGATATAAGAGTAAGACATGTATGAGACATATTGAATCATATTGGGAACAGTTGACGCTATCTTCCAACGAACTTTTTCAGAACAGAAAGTTCAAACAGGCACTGGCGGGATATAAAGAGGCCCTGTACCGGGCGGAGGTCATGAACGATCACCGGGAGGCTTGTTTGCGACTGGAAATACCTTATATGCAGCTCTATATCATTTCCTGTAATAACCTATCCAATACCTATATCGAATTGGGACAACTCCCCGAAGCAGAAAATCTATTGAAGCGTGTTATATATTATCTATTACACCTCTCCGGTGACACCGACCTCAACAAGGACGAGATCCTACTAGAGCTCCGGCAGGCCACAGTAGAACTGGTAGTGTTCGGGAAAGAGTACTGCGATCAAAGAACACAGGAATCGACTTTCGAGCTAATTAGAGAAGAAATCATAAAATAGAAAAATATGTGCAAGAGTTTTACGGGTTAGGAATAAAAATTACTAAAGAGTGTCAAAGTTAAAGAGAATAATAAGAGAAATACACGGCATAACAGGACTATTGGTGGGTATAGTCATTATCATTGTCGCATTGAGCGGTTGCGTGTACTCGTTCCAGCGCGAGATTAGAAGTATACTTTATCCACACCTTTTAAAGGTCAGTGTTCCCAAAAATACAACACGGCTATCAGTTGACAGCATAGCATCTATTGCTTCTTCACATCATTCCAAAACTAGAATAAGGGAAATTGTGATAAGCCATGATCCCGAGAAATCGGTCAGGGTCTATATGGTTGGGCAGCACCTGCTTTATATCAATCCCTATTCGGGCGAAGTGTTAGGCATAAAGAATACCAAGAAAGACCCTTTTTTGATGGCTTGGTCACTGCATACCCAATTGGGGCTTGGTAACGTGGGTGGCACAATTGTAGGATGGGCGACATTTGCTTGTGTACCGCTGATACTAACCGGACTATGGCTGTGGTGGCCTGTCCGCAGTACATGGCGTAAAGCCTTACAGCTTCCGTTAGAAGGAAGATGGAAGCTGGTAAATTTCCAATGGCATAAAAACGCAGGTTTTTATACTTCCATTTTCTTCCTGTTCATCTGCATGAGCGGCATGATGATGTCCTTTAAATGGTTCGAGAACAGCGTATATTGGTTGACAGGCTCTCCGACTACACAACGGGTCATGCCTAAGCCTGTAGAAGCAGTACGGCAGGTGGGAAAAATCCAGAAATCCCTCGACTACACTCTTGGCAAATTCCCCGAAGTGAAAGAAGTAAGCCTTTTTTTTCCAAGGTCTGAAGACAGGGTTTTTATGTTCATTGCCAAATACGAAAACCGTCTGGGGCAACGGGAAATCCTCTATTTCAATCCGAAGGATGGTGAATTACTCCATGGTAGCTACACAGCGGACAACAGTACTGCGGATAAGCTAAAGGCCATGAACTATAATATTCATTCAGGTCAGATAGGTGGTCTACCCGGTAGGATTATTGCCTTTTCGGCAACCTTGTTTGCAGCTTATCTCGTGGTCAGTGGAACGATAATATGGTTTCAGCGAAATGTCAGACGGAAACCAAAAAAGTACAATTCAACAAAATCATAACCATTTATCATCTATGTCAATATTATTCGATACAAAGCAATACATTTTGCTGATAGGTACGGTATTCTTCTTATTCAGCAACCAGCTCTATGGACAGACTTCGACAGCTATACAAGGTAAAGTGAACAATACGAGCAAACAACCTATACAGGGGGTAACGGTCGAACTTGTCGGACAGAACCAAAGCACCATAACCGATGAAAGCGGTGTATTCCGCTTTGCTGCTCCGGCAGGTATATATACCATCCGTATCAGTATGATGGGCTACGAAAGCAAAACCATTGAAAACCTGTTCGACAAAGACCATTTTCCGATGTTTGTGCTGGAAGCAAATGCCGTTGGTCTGGGTGAGGTCGTCATTACGGCCACCCGTACCGAAAAAAATGTGGATGATATTCCTTTGCCTGTAACCATTATTGGCAAAGAAGAAATACAGCAGAAAGCGATGTTACGGCTGGACGAGGTACTTGCCGAACAGCCCAGCATCATACTTGTCGAAGACCACGGGACAGGCATACAACTCCAAGGATTTGAAGCTAAGTATACGCTGATCTTAATAGATGGAGAACCCGTCATCGGCCGATCATCGGGGACATTGGAGCTTTCACGCATTACCATGAACAATGTGGAACGTGTTGAGATTTTGAAAGGGCCGTCATCTTCGCTGTATGGTTCGGAAGCGATGGCCGGAGTGGTCAATATCATTACCAAAAAGCCTTTAAGGGGCAGCCGGATGGGTACTTCGGTACGGTATGGCACGAACAATGCTCTCGATATGTCATTGGACGGCAGCATAGGCGGGAATAAAACTTCTGTCTACGGCGCATTTAATCGCTTTAGCAGCAGTGGCTACAACTATGCCCGTGATAATTCATCCAACACGGTGCCACCTTTCCATGGATACACCGGAAATGTGAAAGTGGATTATAACATGACACCGAAACTGGAGCTGAAAATCGGTGTTAAATACAACGACGAACACGCCCAAGACCATTACATAACCAACACAGGCAGTAACGACCAACAGGTAACATCACAATTCCTACGAAGGGACATCGCTATTACACCTAGTGCGGTGTACCGCTATTCCGACATGCATACCACTTTTCTGAGGCTCAACCAATCTTTTTATAAAACGGACACTCGGATCAGCATCACGGAGGACGGAAACCTTTACAGCCACGACTATTTCGATCAGAATTTTACAAGGGCGGAGTTGCAGCACGATTATAAGATCAACGATAGAGTGGTGGTAACAGCAGGTGGAGGAATTACCGATGAATGGTTAAAAGCGGTACGCTACGAAGATAAAAAAGAATTCATCGCCGGATTTGCTTATGCGCAGGCTGATGTGCGAATTTCCGATCGCCTGAACTTCATTGCCGGAGTGCGTTTTGATGCCCACAATGTATATGCTTCACAGTTCAGCCCCAAGCTGGCGGCACAGTACAAAACTTTGCCATGGCTAACGGTACATGGTACTATGGGAAGTGGTTTCAAAGCACCCGATTTCAGGGAGCTTTATCTCAACTGGACAAATCCCACACAAGGGTATAGCGTGTTTGGAGCAGAAGACGCGGCGTACAAGTTGAACCGATTGGTAGAAGCAGGCGAAATAGCCGAAGTACTGTACGATCCCTCACTGATAAAAGCACTGGATGCGGAACGCTCATGGAACTATCAGGCGGGGATTAAACTACATCCGGGAACAGGTTTTGACGGCGGAATAAGCCTGTTCCGAAACCATGTCAACAACCTTATCGAAACCTTTGTAATAGCTACCAAGACCAATGGTAGGTCGGTCTACACGTATTCCAACCAGGAGAATGTTATCATACAGGGTGCGGAAGCCCATGTAGGCTACAAATGGCGAACCCTGCATATCAAGACCGGAATTCAATACTTGGATGCAGTCAATAGAGATGTGCGGGACGCCATTAATGAAGGCAGAGGCTATTATACCCGGGATGCGAAGACAGGGAGTAGCCGATTAGTGAAGCCTGGCGAATATGGCGGTTTGCTCAACCGTTCCCGCTATACGGCCAATACAAGCATTATCTACAATTGGACCAAGCCTGATTTGGACATTACCTTTCGCTGGGCATACCGCAACCGTTTCGGAGTGCGGGATATTGACGGCAACGGTATCTTGAACTTGGACGAAGAGTACGCTCCAGGTTATTCCATGTTCAATGCCTCTGCCGTAAAATCGTTTTTCAACAAGCGTTTTTCCGTATCGTTATCCACGGAAAATTTAGGAAATATCAGACATACAGGGGTCGCTACCATGCCGGGAAGAATGTTTTTCATCGGTGCATCTTATAGAACAAAGTAATTCATTAAATAAATTATATAAAAATAACAAAGCAATGATTAAACATCACATTTTTCAAAAAACGGGTTTATTTGCACTTATCCTTGGTCTTATTTTTACATCATGTAGCAAGAAAAATGACCCGGCTCCCGACGACGGTGACAATGTGCTGGAGATGGTTGCCATCAAAGACCTTAACGGTTTGGATAAAGGGCATGTATGTTTCAGTTTAGAACAGAAGAAAGAAGTCGAGGAAAGTTCGAAAGACTGGGATATCAAATTCTCCGGTGCAACAATTAGTTTTGGTAACGGCGCAAGCGGCCAAATGGTAGAGGGTATTTTATCCTCCTATATGACCGCTCCTGAAGATGGGTACAGCGCCTCAGGCATCACAGGCAATGGGTCATATTACACAAATACAACCTCGCAAACTGTTCCGAACCATGCTATACTGATGAAACCAGGAATACTTATCGTCGTAAAGACAGCAAAAGGTAGGTATGCAAAAATAGAAATGATTGGTTATTACAAAGGAAATCCTGATATAGCCACTGCTGATTTTGCCGATATCCCTACCCGGAATGAGAAGTGGCCAAAACAGCACTATACCTTTAATTATGTATTACAACCCAACGGAACGAATAAGTTTTAAGGGAAAAGCTAGCATAAATCAAAATCCGGATGTTCGTAAAAAAGAAACGGACAAAAGAGGAATTTATGGTTCTTCGGAGTAAACATAATTTATGGAAGAAAAAATGAAAGAAAACATTTCACCACAGGAGCATGCTCATTTTTTATCGCGAATTGGCGCATATTTTGGTGTTTTGATCAAAAAAACGCTGCAAATCAGATATTTGCAGCGTTTCAATATTTTTTGATGTATTAAAAAGTAGCCCGTAGGGGAATCGAACCCCTGTTTCAAGAATGAAAATCTTGCGTCCTAACCCCTAGACGAACGGGCCATTGTTTTTGGTGATGCAAATATAAGATCAATATTCAAATCACCAAAACAATTTTGCCTCCTATTTTATAATACACTGAATTTGAAAAGGTTATTTTTTTCTAAGAAATATATCCTAAAACACGGTATCCATGATATTTCCGAAGCCGCTATAATAACGCTAAACAACAGGTATTTTATATCAAGTCGAAACCAATATCTTTTCGAAAATACTTACGTTCAAAAAAGATTCTTCCGGCATCAGCTGTCGCCTGCTGAAGTGCATCAAACAGGTTATCTTGTAGCGTCGTGACAGCGATAACGCGTCCTCCCGCAGTAACAACCTTCCCATCTACTTCTTTTGTTCCTGCGTGAAAAACAATAGAGTCTTCTACATTCTCGATATTCGTAATCTCTTTACCAGATTCATACTCTCCCGGATAGCCTCCAGAAACCAATACTACTGTTACAGCTGTTTTGGAGCTGACTGTATAATTCCGAGAATCTAAATCGCCTTTTGCTACCCCTTCCAATAAATCAACTAAATCAGACTGAATCCTCGGCAATACAGATTCAGTTTCCGGGTCGCCCATACGGACATTGTATTCGATAACGTAAGGCTCTCCATCTATATTCATCAAGCCAATAAAAATAAACCCCTTGTACGGAATTTCGTCTTTCTTCAACCCCTCGATTGTCGGCTTAATAATGCGCTCTTCCACTTTGGAAAGAAAAGTTTCATTCGCAAAAGGAACGGGTGATATCGATCCCATACCTCCGGTATTCAGTCCAGTATCACCTTCGCCAATACGCTTATAGTCCTTAGCTGAGGGCAATACCTTATAAGAATCACCGTCGGTAAGTACAAAGACGGAAAGTTCAATCCCTTTTAAAAATTCTTCGATAACCACTACTGAGCTAGCATCACCAAATTTCGCATCGGCAATCATCGCCTTTAGCTCTGCTTTAGCGTCTTCCATTGTTTCACAAATCAACACCCCCTTTCCAGCAGCTAGACCATCGGCTTTCAAAACAATGGGTAATTTTTGTGTCTCCAGATAGGTTAACCCTTCTTCCAGATTAGATTTATCGAAAGATTTATAAGCAGCCGTCGGAATTTGATGGCGCAACATAAATTCCTTCGAGAAATCTTTAGAACCTTCAAGCTGCGCTCCTTTTTGTTGGGGGCCGATGACAGGTATATGTTTAACATCTTCTCGGTTTAAAAAATAATCGTGAATACCCTTCACTAGCGGTTCTTCGGGTCCCACTAGAATCATATCAACAGCATTTTCAATAGCGAAAGATGCTATCCCATCAAAATCAGTAACTTTCAAGTTCACATTTTGTCCATACTGGCTCGTCCCCGCATTCCCCGGAGCGATAAACAGTTGATTCAACTTTGGACTTTTCGATAATTTGTACGCAAAGGCAGATTCCCTGCCGCCCGAACCAATAATTAAGATATTCATATGAGCAAAGATACCGATGTTGATTAATAATCATCAAAAAAATAATGATGTATACTGATTTTTTTCGTATTTTGAGTGCAAATTTCACCTGTTATGAATATGAAAAGACTTCTTTTATTGTGCTTTTTTACGCTAGTTACAATCGGTATAAAAGCACAAGATTTACAAGGTCTTCTGGCTAAAATAAACGCGTACCATGATTCCCGTCCTATTGAAAAGTTATATCTCCATATCGATAAATATAGCTATACTGCAGGGGAAACAATTTGGTTCAAAGCCTATACTACAGTGGGAATAGACAATCTTTTGTCCAACATTAGCAAAATTGCTTATGTAGAACTCCTCAACCCAAAGGAAGAAGTCGTGTCGAGTATACGAATCCCTATATTAACGGGTCTCGGGATGGGCGACATCACATTGACCGACACCTTAATTGAAGGGACATACCGTATTCGAGCTTATACCAACTGGATGCGCAATGATAGCTCTATTTATTTCTTTAACGAGAATATACAGGTGAGCAACGGTAGATTAGATAACGTCCTTTCCCGCTCTTATCTAGATAATAGCAACTATACCATCCAGTTACAGGATATCCAAGGCGCTCCATTGGCAGAGGAGGTCGTACGATATGAAATTATTTCTCCGGGGGGCAAGAACTTAAGAAAAGGTCGCGTTAAAACCAACGACCAAGGTCAGTTGGAGATTCCTTTTAAAGATGATTATGCCGAGGCCAAACTTTCTATTAATTTTACGAATAAAGCAAAAGCGCCTGTCGAAAAAATCTTCAAATTACCTAAAGCAACAGTTTTAGAGAACAGTATACAATTTTTTCCAGAAGGAGGAAACTTATTAGCCAACAGCATCAATAGAATCGCTGTCAAAGCACTAAAACCCGACGGACTTGGCATCGAGAGTCGAACGACTGTATTAACAACGACGGGTGACACCGCAGCAACCATCGAAACCAACATCCTAGGTATGGGCTCGGCTCCGCTATTTATCCAAAATACAGAACCCATGGTTGCATATACCACATTCGATGATGGAACGACTATAAAATCGGAACTTCCCATCCCCCTTTCTTCCGGCTATAATATCCAAATGAACAATGGAAATAGTGATAAACTGTTTGCACAAGTAAATGTAAGTACCGATAAGCAAGATGGTAGTGAAATCTATTTTGTAGCACAATACATGGGAAATGTATACTATGCATCGAAACAACCTGCCTCCAAATCAGAACTCGTCTTTTCCGTACCTAAAACTGATTTACCCAACGGGATATTAACTATCAGTATTCTAAACAGCAAACTAGAGCCTCTGATAGAAAGACCTGTTTTTGTCTATAATGAAAAGAAAGCGTTACCCCTTGTAACGGATATCAATACACCAACGAGTACCAAAAGAAAACAAATAACCGTGTCACTTGAAACGGGAGATCCATCAGATACTATACGGACTTCGGTTTTATCCGCTTCAGTAGTCAACACCTCCAAATTAAAAGATAACCCTAAAATAGCGCCCAACATTCTCTCATCGCTGTTATTAAGTGCAGATATAAAGGGGTATATCGAAAACCCCGGCTACTATTTTGACGGCGAGCTAAAAACCAGCGATATAGACAATCTACTTTTAACACAAGGTTGGCGTAAAATAGATATAACCGCTCCCTTAGAAATCAGTGAACCTGCTTTTTCTCCTGAGAAGAGCATATCCATCAAGGGTGAAGTCCGAAAACTCGGTCGAAAAGCGCCGGTTCCAAAAGCCAACATGGTCTTAGTGCCGACACACAATTTTATGGAGTTTATCGATACGGTGGCAAATGAAGAAGGCTATTTCGAGTTTGACAATTTATTTTTTCCCGACAGCATTAAATTTTTGATAACAGCGAAAGACGAAAAAGGCAAGAATAATATCGACATTATTGTGCCTGAAGAAACTTCGCCCGTTATTGATCCTAACAAAAATGCTCCCGGTGAACAAAATAATGTGAACGCGACCTTTGTCGACGAACTTCTTAACAGTAAGAAATATTTTTCGGGGCTAGAAGCGCAAGGGCTTATGGAAAAATCCATTGCGATTGAAGAGGTTATCGTAACTGCCCAACGCCCACGACATAAGGCTTCCGAAAGTTCCGCAAATCTCAATGGCCCCGGTAACGCAGACCAAGTTATCTCTGCCGAGGATTTAACCACTTGTACCACATTGGAAATGTGCCTGAATGGACGCCTAATGGGGGTAATGTTCCGAAACGGCATACCATATACCACTCGCGGAGGAGGCGAAATGCAGGTTATATTGGATGGAATGTACGTCGAAAGCGATATGTTATCCATGATCAACCCTATGGACGTGCAAAGTGTAGAAGTGCTACGTAATGTAAATTACACCGCCATTTATGGCTCCTACGGTGGAAACGGTCTTATCATCATTACTTCAAAAACAGGAGCCGACGCCATGCGAAGCAGCTACACCCCTAAAGGTATCGCGACAGTACAACCAAAAGGTTTCCATATTCAGAAAACATTTTACAAGCCCGTTTACGAACCCGGTTCTGAAACAACACTTAATCAAGATTTCCGAACTACCATCCATTGGGAACCCAATATCATAACGAATGAGCAGGGTAAAGCGACTTTTGACTTTTATACTTCTGATGAGGCCGGTGAATACCTTATAACCATAGAAGGGTTGGATTTTAACGGAAGATTGGGACGAAAAACACTGACTGTTGACGTAAAATAAGAACGACCTATAATATGCAAATTGCGTATTACAGGTCGTTCTGGTTACATCATTGTTTTCTCCACATCGTTAATCTTCGTTATCATATAACGACCGATTGCTGCGCGTTGCACCGCATCTACGGCATCTACAAGATTTCGTGCTATCGATGCTTCACCCGGCTTAATCAATACAATAATATCCTGTCCATTCGTTGCTTGTTTCACCTCAACAGCCGTCTTCGCCAGCAGCTCTCCTAAACCCAGTTTTCCATATGCTACTTTTTGCGGACTGCTTTTGGGTGATTCCGCAGTGCCGCGATAATACGTTAATTCATTATTTTCGCCTAACAGAAGGTTCAGCACTCGATCTTCACTCAGTAAAATTGGCTCCGTTATAGGCCCTTTATCTGGCATCGCGATATCCAGTTGGTTGGGTGTATTCAGCGAGGTGGTGAGCATAAAAAAGGTAATTAAGAGGAATGCCAAGTCAACCATTGCTGTCAAATCTACTTTAGGCATAGGCCTGTTTCGAATACTCCTACGTTCTTTCTTGCCTCCAGTTTTTTGATTGTTCGTTAATTCTGCCATAATGTATTGTTTTAAAAAGTGAGACTTGGTTATTTATTTATAATATTGATGGTTTTTTGCTTATTTTTCCATAAAATAGCACAAAAGAATATTATGGGCGAATTCATCAAAGCACAAACAACCGAACATATCACTTACGTGGGACTTGACCGAGGAAAATCCAACGCCATGCATTTAGAAATGATGCAGGAACTAATAAGTGAATTGGAACGTGCGAAAGAAGATCCCGCAGTGGAGGCTATTATTCTTCACGGCAAAGAGGGTTTCTTTTCTGCTGGGCTTGATCTGATCACGCTATACGAATACAATGAAGAGCAGATAAAAAACCTGTGGGAAACATTTATCGATTTAATATACAAGCTTGCTTCTTTTCCCAAACCAACCATTGCTTCTGTTACAGGACACGCACCTGCCGGTGGATGTGTTTTGGCCATCTGTTGTGACTATCGTATTATGGCAGAAGGAGAGTTTATTATCGGATTAAATGAAGTTCCCGTCGGCCTAATTGTGCCGCCAAGCATCTTCGACCTCTACAGTCTATGGTTAGGACAAGCCCAAGCTTATCGATACCTCTTAGATGGAAAGCTTCTCTCTCCTGCTGAGGCGCTACAAAGCGGTCTTATCGACGAGGTTGTTCCGACAGACCGCATCCATACTACAGCTGCTCGAAAAGCAAAATCATGGACACAATTCGAACGCCAAGCTTGGGGAACAACAAAATTGAATATGCGCAAACATTTGCTACAGCACATCAACGAAAACAAAACAGAAGTGGTACAACAAATGTTAACACAATGGTGGAAACCATCAACACGGCATATATTGAAAACTATTATCAATAATCTCACGAAACAAGGATAAAAGATGAAGAACATTTCTATTTTTATATGCTGCTATGTCATTTTAATGACGTCCTGCACCTCGTCCAATAAAAAAACGGAGGAGACAAAGGACACTATGGATACTCCCACAGCTATATTTCCGGAGGATACACAAGGAATTAGTGAAGTCATCACTCGCTTTACGAGAGCATATATCAGCCAGGATAATGAAAAAGCGAATGCCCTCATACATCCCGATCTAGGTCTGTACGTTATTTACCGCCCGGGGGCAGCGGATACATATGGGCGAATAGATAGCATCGATTTTAGCCACCCGACACCCGAATATTTTCCATACACCACTTTTGAGAATGATTACGCGCTCACATTTGAGGAGCTTCCTGTTTTTGATTGCGGAGAAGAAAAATGGGATAAGTTGGGATTCTTCTGCGATACCACTTCTCAGGCAAATCAACTTACAACAATAGCAACCTTTGACCATGAGTTTAATGGCATAAGCGACGATGAACTCACGGAAATAAAACAGCTAGAAAAAGATACCTTTCGTGTTATTTTAACTAAGGACGAAAACTTAATTTTCCACGTAAAAAAATACCAAGATAAATGGTACGTGTTTGTGCTTGATCGTGCTTATGGTGGGTGTGATGCATAAAATAACCAAGTAGACTTAAATTTTAGATAAACTTACGATATGAACAGTATAGACATTGAAACAAGAAATCGTATTCAGCAGTGGCTTGGCGCAGAATATGATAATGATACTGTTTCACAGGTTCAAAAGCTTGTGGACAGCAACGAAGAAACAGAATTGATTGACGCGTTTTACAAAGAATTGGAATTTGGAACCGGGGGTCTGCGTGGTATTATGGGTGTTGGATCGAACCGAATTAATAAATATACCATTGGCAAAGCAACACAGGGTCTAGCAAATTATCTGAAAAAACAATTTTCAAATCAAGCTATCAAGGTGGCGGTAAGTTATGACTGCCGAAACAATTCGCAACAACTAGGGCATCTGGTAGCAGATGTTTTCTCGGCAAATGGTATCCATGTCTACCTATTTAAAGAGCTTCGTCCAACGCCCATGCTTTCCTTTGCTGTCCGGCATTTTGGATGTCAAGGTGGGGTTATGTTAACAGCCTCTCACAATCCAAAGGAGTACAACGGATACAAAGCTTACTGGAATGATGGCGGACAATTGGTAGCACCACATGATAAAAACGTAATCAATGAGGTCAACGCCATACAATCCGTAAACGATATTAAGTTTGAGCGCGATAACAATAATATTACCCTCGTGGATGAAGACTTTGATAGACTCTATATCGACGAGAACAAAAAATTAAGTATACATCCAGAAGCTGTATCTGCACAGAAAGATCTCACGATAGTCTTCTCACCCATCCACGGGACGGGCGTAATCGTACCTAAGATGCTTTCCGCATGGGGTTTCACCAATGTGCAGGTTGTGGAAGAACAAATCAGATCGGACGGAAACTTTCCAACAGTAATCTATCCAAACCCCGAAGAGGAAGAAGCAATGACGATGGCGAAACAAAAGGGAGAGGCTTTAGATGCGGATATTGTGATGGCTACCGACCCCGATGCGGATCGTGTTGGTTTGGCAGTAAAGAATCATAAAGGCGAGATACAGCTACTAAATGGGAATCAGATTGGTAGCTTACTTATTTATTATGTACTATCGTCCAAAAAAGCGAAAGGCGACCTGCAGGATAACGATTTTATCGTGAAAACGATTGTGACATCCAACCTCATGAGCGATATCGGCAATAGCTTCGGTGTGAAGCATTACGAAACGCTGACCGGATTTAAATTCATCGGTGAAATTATGACGAAACTGGAGGGAAAAGAAAACTATCTGGTTGGCGGCGAAGAAAGTTACGGTTTCTTGGTTGGCGATTTAGTTCGAGACAAAGACGCAGTAAATGCCTGTGCCTTTATCGCAGAGATGGCTGCTTATTTTAAAACGCAGGGAAAAACGGTATTCGAAGTATTATTGGAGCTTTACGAAAACTATGGCTGCTATCAGGAAAAACTTATCTCGCTTACCAAGAAAGGAAAAGCAGGCGCCGACGAAATCAAGCAGATGATGGCGGATTTACGCGCCAATCCTCCACAATCATTGGGCGGCATAAAAGTTAAAGAAATCCGTGATTATTCTACGAGTATCACACATGTATTGGCCGATGGAACGAAAACGACTATAGATCTACCAAAATCAGATGTACTTCAATTCATTACAATTGATGGCGATGTTATCTCTGCCCGACCGTCAGGTACTGAACCTAAAATTAAGTTCTATTGTTCTGTTAAAGAGAATCTCGATTCCAGGGATGCTTACGAGCAAGTACTAGCGAAGCTGGAAGACAAAGTAAAACGAATTATGGCTGACATCGTGAAAGATTGATTATGGAGAAATGGACTTTATTAGATTCAAAGTATATTATCCAGCGTCCTTGGGCAACTTTGCGCGTTGATAAACTGCAACTCCCAAACGGCAATATTAAAGACGAGTACTATGTCCTGGAATATCCCACTTGGGTCAATATGGTAGCATTTACGGAAGACGATCAGCTACTCTTTGTCCGGCAGTATAGACATGGCGCCAACAAGATTATGGTAGAACTTCCCGCCGGCGTAGTCGATGACGGCGAGGCACCGGAAGAAGCAGCACATCGTGAACTTTTGGAAGAAACAGGCTATGTTTTTGAATCTATTGAATATATATGCGAGTTATACGCCAACCCGGCAACGAGTGGAAATCTAACGTACACCTATGTATTGAAAGGCGGAAAGAAAATTCAAGAGCAACAATTGGACAGCTCAGAAGATATCGACGTCGTGATTATGGGAATAGAAGAAGCTAAACAGTTTCTTTTTGGCAATAAAATAGGGCAGGCATTGCATGCTTCTGCGCTATTTTATTCTTTTCAAAAATTGGGTTTGCTTTAGCAAAACCCAATTTTATTTTTAGGATGCCTTCACAAGCAGAATAATATTCAATATTTTTGTACCTTTGCAATATGGCAAGAGAGATTTTTGAAACCAAACGGAAAGCATTAAAAATTAACCTCAATCCCGATATTTATGGCACCTTTGCTGAAATTGGTGCTGGGCAGGAAGTCGCCCGCAACTTTTTTGGCGCCGGAGCCGCTTCGGGAACCATTGCAAAAACGATGTCAGCTTACGACATGGCTTTTAGTGACGCTATATATGGCGTGGAGGAATCCGGTCGTTATGTGAGCCGTACCCGTTTAATCAAAATGCTAACGCACGAGTTTAATTTACTGACCGAGCGTTTGCAAGGAGAAAAGTATAAATCAAAAAAATTCTTTGCTTTTGCCAATACCGTTACTACACTCAATTTTACCAAAACCAACGATCCGCACGGATGGATCGGCATACGTTTTCAACATGAGGTAGACGGTCCAGTCAATGATATCGTTGTCCATATCCGTTTATTGGACAGTGATTCTCGTCTACAAACCAAGGTATTGGGAATTTTAGGTGTTAATCTCATTTTTGCAGCGTACTATTATGCAGAAGATCCGCAAACCATGATTGAATCACTTGTCGACAATCTTTCTATCGGATCAGTCGAAATAGATTTAGTTAAAGTATCGGGACCTGTTTTCGAACATGCCAATGAAAGACTTCTCAACCTTTATCTCATTGCCAAAGGATTCGCTAAAGCAGCTATCTTCAGACCAGATGCGCACGCGGCTCAAATCAAAGATTACTTGTACAAAAAAAATATCATCATTCTACGCACCAAGTATCGTCAAAAATCAAACCCCAACTTTGACCTCTTCAATCTTGCAGTAGAACAATTCAAAAAGAATACAGGAGGAACAGCAGCAGATACGGTCGTTTTAATCGAGGTGTTGATGGGTAACGTGCTAGACGAAGAAAACCGAATCACGAACGAGGATCTCACTTATTTCGCAGAGCGTGCCGAATACCTTTGTTCAACCGGCAACAACATTATGGTCTCCAATTTCCGACGCAATAACCATCTCGCTGAGTTTATCCAAACATTCAGACCCAAACACGTTGGTATTGCGACCAATACATCCAACTTAAAGAATATCTTCAATACAGACAATTACAACAAAGACCTGTATACGAATGAATTGCTTTCCTATATATCCGGCATGTTCAGTAAAGATGTCAAGCTATATGCTTATCCTTATCTGGATAAGGAAACAAATGAGATTATTACGACCAGAAACATGCCTGTAGCAGAAGAAGCCAAACCACTGTTTGACTTCCTGGTACAGAATAAATATATTATCGATATAGAAAACTACGACGAGAAATTTGTGAAGACCGTGTAAGTTTACTATCTATTTTTGAACTTTATCAGTTCGTCAATAGAAAAGAACACACCAAATGTGACTAAAGATTTATTCGATTTCCACTTATCTTCATGCATAGGCGTAGCACCTACGATCTGGAACTGGCCTTTGATGAATTTGTATCCACCCCGTATCGTAAACGCCGGTTCAAAAAAGGATTTCCGTCCATCAGTGATATTCGTTAATCCTTGATTTTCGATATATTCTTCAGACATACCATTTGCGTCAAAATTCGTATACTTAATACCACTATACCGCAACGCAATACCTACATCTACGAAAGAAAACCGCAGATGAATTCCTGGCTGGATAAAAGTCCTGTTGAACCGCATATTTACATCGCTGTTAAGTCGTCCGCCCCCATACCCCACATAAGTATCCGCAATCAATGCCAGTCCATTGCTTCTTTCAAAGATAGGATAGTATCCACCGACACCGCCTTCAAACAGCATCGCGTAGGCGTCTACATCACCCGTACTTGGATCTTCATTCGCCATACTGTAATTGTATGTCGAAAGCGTCGTCATCAGTCCTAGATATTTAACAGGGGAATAAGCCCCATGAAAATTAAACACCGAGCTATAGTCTCGGTTGTTGTCCGCACTTCCAGTCCCCAACCTTCCATTGACAGCTAAGTTGGCATCGTTCTTATCTTTCAACATCGGCATACTAACCGCATTGGGCTGATAATAATAACGGCTACAAGAAGCTAATAAAAGGATAGACACGGCGGTAAATACTAGCGTTATCAGATGTATTCTTTTATTCGTTTTCATCATAAACTCCTTTCTATAATGTTTATACCCAAAAAGACGACTTTAATCGAAAAGTTAAAACATCCGTTTGGGTGATTTTTTCCTCCTCCTCTTTTCGGGTGAATACACTACCCTATTCAAGTGATTTTTAGCATCTACAAGATAGATTGAAGCTTTTGGCATACGTTCACCGTGAATATATTGTAAATTAGAGTCATGAATACGGTGTTGTCTAAACGGAAATTTCTGCTCGTATGGCTCCTTTTTGTAATGTTGTTCCAGCTGAAAGCACAAGTTTTCGTTCTGCCAGACTCGATGTCCCACATCCCACTCTCCACTTATTCTTACACTTATTATGATCCAGAGAATAAGGAATTTCTTCCTCCTGCTGATAGCCTCTTCCGCAAACACGAAGGGATAATTTTTAATCTAGGAAGGAAAGCCGGCACCTATTGGATCAAGATGGATATACGAAATATAGATTCCTCCGATAGAAACATTATCATAGAGTGTACGACTCCCAATTTGGGTAATATAGAACTGTATAAAAGAACGGATTCCGTTATCGCCCATTTGGAGACACTCGGAGCAGAACATGTCTACCACAGTCGTCCCATCAAACATCAAAACCTGCTATTTCCAATCGCACTTACTTCACAGGAGGAAGCCACTTATTTTTTTAAGATTAAATCGGACTTGGCTGCATTGAATTTCGACCTGTTGTTATGGGATATCGAAGCCCGGAAAGAATATACACTTAAGGAATCCAATGTCATCTCCTATTTCTTCTTTATAATGACCACTTTTCTCGTGATATTAGGAATCGTATTGATCATCACAAAACAAAAAAGACAATGGAGTTTTTTTATATATGTTTTCTTAGGTGCCGCTTATACCTATTGCATCCTGGGATTGTCGTATAAAAATATCTGGAGTAATTCGCCAAACTTCCAACAGATCGCGAGCTACCTCTTCACCAATCTATATCTTATTGCAGGAATTTCCTTTTTTCGGGAGTATTTCGTAACGAGAAGATTGCTTCGTCGGTTAGACAATATATTGAAAATCCTGGTCTACTGTTCGTTTGTTTTGACTTTATGCAGCCTCTCCCATTTATGGATACCCAAAGCATTTTTTTCCGTATTACAAACGTTAAATCCCATTATATTCTCTCTTGCAGGTATATTGGTAACTTACATTCTCATTTTCCTGTTGATACATCAGCGAAATAAAACCGAAACGATTTGGTTCTTGATTGCTTTTGCACCACATGCCTATGCCATTATAACCTCTAGTCTCCGTCAAATAGGCGAATACTATTTTGAAACTGAGCTACAACTGCTTGCTAACGTGCCTTTATTCTTATGGACAATCCCCACCCAAAACCTGATGATATGGTCGATGATATGGGAAGTTTTAATTGTTTTTACACTGATGATGACCCGTTTCCATAACTTATACGAACAGAATAATGCCATGGCTTGGGAACTCAGCAAACAAAAAGAGAAAAGTGGAAGGATGCTGATGGATAGCGTGGAGCAAGAAAGAAAAAGAATCGCACAAGAGCTGCATGACAGCAGCGGTGTACAACTCTCATCTATCCGTATGAAACTCACCATGCTGGCGGATAGCCAATCTTCAAATCTCTCTGAAGATAAAATAAAAGAGGTTATGCGAGATGTAGATCATGTACATCACGAGATTCGTACCATTTCGCACAATCTCATGCCGATATCCCTCAGTAAATTAGGACTCAAAGCAGCCATACAGGAACTTATCAATCCTATTAAAGCTTCTTTTCCGAAAAAGAAAATACAACTTTTTCAGCAATATGAATCTCAAAGACTGTCCGAGGATTTACAGGTTAATCTATACCGGATAATTCAAGAGCTCATTAACAATGTCATGAAACATGCTGATGCCTCTGAAATTACCATTCAGCTCATAACTGATGGCAACCGCCTAATTGTAAGCTTAGAAGATAATGGTAAGGGTTTTCAATATAACGCGATGCAACATACCGGATTAGGTTTAAAGGGTATATTCTCACGTGCGCAGCTCTTGGGTGGTACTTGTGAAATCGACTCCAAAGAAGGGACAGGTACATTTATTGTTATCACCGTGCCATTGCTCTAAATAAGATTATTCTTTGTAGCAAAGGTTATCAGTTCGGTTACTTTGTTCACACCGCATTTCGCCATCATATTTTTACGATGCGTATCTACTGTGTTCATACTGATAAATAACTGTTCGGCAATTTTACTGCTGGATTTGCCTTCTGCAATCAATTTTAGCACTTCTATTTCCCTCGAAGACAATTTAACACCGTCGTTTTTACTCACTTGTCCAGTAGCATTAGTATCTTCGTTTAATATAAAAGCCTCTACCACTCTATTCTGTACCTGCTGATCTAAGTATCTTCTTCTATCATTTACCGTCTCGATAGCGATGATCAACTCCTCTTTAGATACGTTTTTAAGCACGTAACCCAATGCGCCTATTTTTAAGGCTTCGCGTATGAGCTCCGTATCATCATATCCGGTCAGCATTAAGATTTTTTGTTCTGGAAAACGTTCCAATATTTTTTCTATACACTGGATGCCATCTATCTCAGGCATATTGAAGTCCATTAATATTACATCCGGACGATGCTTCTCTATGGCATTCATCAATTCGGATATTGCTGTACACGCAATAATATTCCCGAATTGAGGCGCTCCACCCAAAATCATAGCCAGTCCATCCACAATAATCTGTTGGTCGTCGACAATTAATAAATCTAATTTGTCTGTTGTTTCCGTTTCTTCCATCGTTCAAAATTGGGCTCATGAATATGTAGACATTCTCAGCTCGAATGCCACAAGCTGCTATCTAGAGATACTTTTTAAAAATAGAATACAGAATTTTCAATTCCTCTTCATTTAAAACGGCTGCTGTCGTCTCTTCTTGAATATAATGAACTTTAAATGCTTTAATGGCAGCATCTAAATTTGTTATATTATATCCGATAATTCGTAATGCCAATTTAGGATCAAAACCTTCCGGTGGCGTTTCCAGGTTATCATCATACCAATATCCAAAACCTTGATCTGCCAGTATTTTCCAAGGAAAACGAGAAGGGTCTATCTTCCTACCGGGCGAAACATCCATATGCCCAATAAAATTTGCCTGTGGAATCTTGTAGGTTTCTTTCAGATAACGCAATAAATTAATCAACGCATTAATTTGAATATCTGGCCAAGGGTCAGTTGTTCCGTTATTGTCCAATTCAATACCAATGGATGATGAGTTGAGATCTGTATCATTTCCCCATTTGCTTACACCTGCATGGTGCCCTCTGTACAAATCATTTACCATTTGTATTACTTTCCCATCGCGCCCAATTACATAGTGAGAACTGACGCCCACCTTTTGGTTATGGAAGGTTCGGACAGTCTGTTCCGTAGAATTTTGTGCTGTATGGTGAAGAACAACATAGTTTGGTTTTCTGATCCCAAAATTCACGGAGGCTATCCATTCCTTTTCAGGAACAATAACCTTTTCCAATTGGCCCGTTGCAGGCGCTTCTTTATATAATTCAGCAAATTCTTTTGCCTTTGCTTTATAAATTTTTTCTGTTGCCGCATATTTTCCACCGCCACAAGACGACAGCAAAGCTGCACAGCTAAATAAAAAGATATAGATATTTTTCATTCAAAGTTTTCTGTTACCTCTCTGCTCCTAATTTAAACAAAGCAATAAATGCTCCAATTCCTAAAGCTCCTTCACGATGTGTTCCGGTAAGATATATCCCTCGTTCAGTTCGATAATCTGCAGATTCCTGAACTCTATCTGGGCTCCCTCCGACTCTAGGCATAAATATCCCTTTCTTTTAGAGGATTCACGTATACCATTTACAAATTTTCCGTTAACAGCGAGTTTAATGGTTCCGTCCACGCAGACCACGGTATATTTATTCCACTCACCTACACCCAAACACCTGTTTTCAATCGATTTGCTCCGCACTCCTCTCGGGTTATCCGGCACCGTAGTTACCTTCCCTGCTCCGAAAAGTTCACCGTGTACGTAAGCAATAGGTGGCGTTTCGCCATTCCGCTTGTTTTGATTAACCCAATCTAGCTCCAGCATCTGCACTTCCACGCCACTAGGTAGCCTATTATGTTCTTCCGGTTGTGCATCGCACCAAACAAAGATCCCCGAGTTTCCGCCTTTCTCCATGTGACGCCATTCCACGTGCATAATAAAATTTTGATACATCTTTTCCGAACGCACCACACCGATCGGCAACCCTTTACATACCAGTTTATCTCCCTCACGATACCAAGTCGTATCGGTCGTATTAACGTCAATCCATTTTAATGTTTTTGCTTCCGGAACGCCATTTATCAAGGTATTGAAATCCTTCCGTTCTCCAAACTCAAAAAGAATTTCTTGGGCATTAGAAACCATTCCTCCGCTTAGAATAAGTAGTCCGACAAAAGTTAATATCTTCAATATATGCATGATAAAAGAATTAAGTTTTCTTTAAAAATAAAAAAACTCCTGCAATTTTAAAATTGCAGGAGTTCTTCAGACATCTCCTATTTTCGACAAATAGGGTGGTTATCTTAGGCTTCCGCGTATTCCTCGATAGAAGGACATGAACAAATCAATGTTCTATCTCCTTGTGAATCGTTTACCCGGCCTACCGAAGGCCAGAATTTATTCACTTTTAAATAAGGAAGCGGATAAGCGGCTATTTGACGTGTATATGGTCTATTCCATTCATCAGCAGAAACAATCTCCGCTGTATGTGGCGCATGTTTCAATACATTATCCTTTTGATCAATCTCACCAGCTTCCACCGCGGCGATTTCAGATCGTATAGCAATCAATGCATCGCAAAAACGATCAAGTTCCGCTTTGGATTCCGATTCGGTCGGCTCTACCATCAATGTACCTGCGACAGGGAAAGATACCGTAGGCGCATGGAAACCATAGTCCATTAAACGTTTGGCGATATCACCAACTTCAATGCCTACGCTCTTAAATGCACGGCAATCCAATATCATTTCATGTGCACAACGGCCATTTGCTCCCGCATACAATACCGGATAATGGCTTTCCAAACGTGCTTTTATATAATTTGCGTTCAAGATAGCTGTTTTGGTTGCATCGGTCAACCCCTCTCCTCCCATCATCGCAATATAAGCATACGAAATAGTTAAGATGGACGCCGATCCAAATGGAGCAGCCGAAACAGCCGAAATACCTTGCTCTCCCGAAATTTCTACTACCTCATGATTCGGTAGAAACGGTACCAGATGTGCTGCGACACCAATTGGCCCCATACCTGGGCCACCTCCACCATGTGGGATACAAAAAGTCTTATGCAAGTTTAAATGGCATACGTCTGCTCCGATAAAACCGGGACTGGTCAAACCTACCTGCGCATTCATATTAGCACCGTCCATATATACCTGTCCACCGTTTTGGTGAATAATTTCACATATTTCGATAATCGACTCCTCGAAAACCCCATGCGTTGAAGGATAAGTTACCATGAGGGAATTTAAGTTTGCAGCGTGTTCTTCTGCTTTCGCCCGAAGATCCGCTACGTCGATATTACCATACGCATCACATTTGACAACAACTACCTTCAATCCTGCCATAGACGCTGAGGCGGGATTTGTTCCATGTGCTGACGCCGGAATTAAACAAACGTTGCGATGTTCCTCACCTCGGCTTTCATGATATGCACGGATAACCATTAGACCGGCATATTCACCCTGAGCACCCGAATTTGGCTGAAACGACATCTTCGCAAATCCTGTGATTTCGGATAGCCAGTCGTTTAATTCGCTGATGAGCTGCATATAGCCAGATGTCTGATCAACAGGTGCAAACGGATGCAGACCGCCAAAATGAGCCCATGTTAGGGGCAACATCTCTGTCGTTGCATTGAGTTTCATTGTACAAGAACCCAACGGAATCATGGAGTGACACAAAGATAGATCTTTCGTTTCCAATGATTTGATATACCGAAGCATCTCACTCTCGGAATGATAACTATTAAAGATCGGATGGGTAAGATAAGGAGAGGTACGCACAGCTTCTGCGGGAATAGAAGATCCTAGTTGATCTACCATGCTGCGTAACTCAACATCGTTCCACGATTTTCCTTTAATTTTGGCAAAAACCTTCACAATGGTTTCAATGTCTTCAAAAGTGGTAGTTTCATCAAGGGAAATACCAACTATTCCATCATGATAAAAGAAATTCAGTTCATTGTTGAGGGCTTCCGCTTTCAACGCACCAACATGATCACCAACCGCGATACGTAAGGTGTCAAAATATGTTTCGTTGATTTGATCGTAACCAAGTTCCTGCAATGCCTTGTCTAATAACTTGGTTAAGTCGTTAATACGTGTTGCTATATCTTTTATACCTTGCGGACCATGGTACACCGCGTAGAATGACGCCATGATCGCCAATAGCGCTTGTGCTGTACAAATGTTTGAAGAAGCCTTGTCACGACGGATATGTTGCTCCCTTGTCTGTAATGCCATACGCAGTGCATAATTACCGCTAGCATCAGAAGTAACACCAATAATGCGTCCGGGGATATTCCGTTTGTATGCTTCTTTTGTCGCAAAGAACGCGGCGTGCGGTCCACCGAATCCCATCGGTACACCAAAACGCTGTGAATTCCCGACAACAACGTCGGCACCCCATTCTCCTGGAGGAGTCAGTATCGCCAGCGACATTAAATCGGCTATAGCGCATATAGTGATATTTTTATCGTGGGCTGCTTCGGAAAAAGCGGCATAATCCGTAATCGTACCATCAGCCGCTGGATACTGAATAAGCGCGGCAAATATGTCTTCTGTCAAGTTCGCCTCTTCGAGATCAGCGACCCGTATCTCCACACCAAACGGAACCGCTCTCGTTTGCAGTACATCCAATGTCTGTGGATAGATATTAGGCGTTACCAGAAATACATTTGCCGTTTTATTTTTCCGTGCACTGTATAGCATAAACATCGCTTCAGCAGCAGCCGTAGCTTCGTCCAACAGGGAAGCATTCGCAATTTCAAGTCCGGTTAAGTCAGAAATTGCTGTCTGGAAATTTAACAATGCCTGCAAGCGTCCTTGGGCAATTTCCGCTTGATACGGTGTATACTGCGTATACCATCCTGGATTTTCCAATACGTTGCGCTGAATAACAGCAGGAACAGTTACGTCATAATATCCTTGGCCGATATAAGATTTGAATACCTTATTTTTATCTGCGATTCGCTGGATTTTAGCTAAATATGCTTTTTCGCTTAATGCCTTTGGCAAGGCTAGCGATTTCTTCAACCTAATCTGGCTCGGAACTGCCTGCTCGATTAATTGATCCAAGGATTGCACTCCTAAATAGCTTAACATTTCCTGAGCCTCTTCTGCCCTCGGGCCATTGTGGCGATCCTGAAACTTTTCTTGATAAAATACGTTGCTCATTTTGCGCTTAACTTTTCCGTAGCACCGTCCTAAACCATCTTATTTAGACCTTTTTAGAAAGATACTATCTTTTACTTTTTGAGACCGCAAAGATACGATTTAATCATCGAAATTAATAGGAACCAAGAGCCGAGTATAATGCCACAAGCCTATAATTTAGTTATAGTATTTCTCATAGATACGACTATATTTTAAACGAAATCAAAACAAAAACAGTTTTATTTCCATAATTATTAACCTTTTCACAAGAATTTTAGCAATAACACATTTCGGCATAAAAATTATTCTTCGCAGCGTAAATTGCTTAACTTTAGGACAGTAGTAAATAAAAAGCACCCTTTATGATAAAACTCCAGGTGACAAATGAAACGGGAAGATTAAGGGCTGTCGTATTAGGTATTGCGAACCAAAACGGGCCGGCTCCGAAAGCAGAAGAGGCTTATGATCCGAAGTCTTTGGAACATATATTGGCGGGTACCTATCCGGTAGAGTCGGATATGGTTTTTGAGATATCCGCCTTCCACGATGTATTGGAGCGATATGGAGTAAAAGTATATCGCCCCGAGTTGATACCTGATTTAAACCAAATATTCTCGCGCGATATCGGCTTTGTCATAGACCGCTTCTTTATAAAGGCTAACATCCTACCCGACCGTGCAGAAGAGTGGCGAGCCATCGGGCATATTGTGAAGCAAATCGAACCAGAAAATTTTATGGAAGCGCCAGAGGAAGTACATATCGAAGGCGGCGATGTCATCCTATGGAATGAATACCTTTTTGTAGGTACATACAAAGGCGACGATTACCCGACGATAAATACCGCTAGAACGAATATGAATGGCGTACAATTTTTGAAGGATATGTTTCCCAACAAAATTGTGAAAGAATTCGATCTGATCAAATCGATGACCAACCCAAGGGAAAATGCTCTCCATCTAGACTGTTGCTTTCAACCCGTAGGCAGGGATAAAGCTATCATCTATCCCGGTGGTTTCCGGAATCCAACAGACTATCTTTATCTCCGCAAGATTTTCGGCGGAGAAAACATTTTTACTATAACGGCAGACGAAATGTACGAAATGTACAGTAACGTATTTTCTATTTCAGAAGATGTTGTAGTGACCGAGCGGCGGTTTGATCGACTCAATTATTGGCTTAGAGATCAAGGCTTTCATGTTGAAGAAGTTCCTTATCACGAAATTGGTAAACAAGAAGGTTTATTGCGCTGCTCCACCCTTCCGCTACATCGAGATTAATCTTTATGTTCTTTTTTACCTCAAAAAAGAACCAAAAAAATCGTCGCTTAAAACCTTTGGCATGGAGGATAGTACAAAAAATAGCGTTTTACATTTGCCAAAGCTTTTGAGGCGACATTAAATGTTAAGGAAGGGGATAGTGCATGTGTGGAAATAGTAATCTTTTGTAGGTATGCAAACAACAGACACTTTACTTTTAGTTCGGCCTTTTCGATTTCGGAAAAACGAAGAGACTGCCATAAACAATTATTTTCAAGAAGATTTACTGTTACCTCTGCCTGCTCAGCAGGCTCAAGAAGAGTTTGACAATTTTGTAAACACCCTCAACGCACATAAAATAAATACATTGGTGATACAGGATAAGGGAGAGTATGACACTCCAGATAGTATCTTCCCAAACAATTGTATTTCATTTCATAAGCGAACAGCAGTTCTCTATCCGATGTTTGCTGAAAACAGACGGCGGGAACGTAAATTGGATTATTTGGAACCGTTGAAACAGCAAGGCTTGACGTTTGATAATATCATAGATTATACCGGTTTCGAGAAAGAAAACCGTTTTTTAGAGGGAACAGGCAGCCTGATTCTAGACCGTGTAAACCGAATAGCTTACTGTGCATTATCTCCCCGCGCTGACGCCGGTATTGCACATCAATTTTGTCTAGATCTGGGGTATGAATTATTTATTTTTGAAGCCAACCAAACAGTAGATGGTTTGCGCAAACCTATTTATCATACTAATGTAATGATGTCGGTAGGAACATACTTCGCCGTCGTATGTACTGACAGCATCGACAATATATATGAAAAAAGGAATTTGATTAAACGGTTAGAAGAAACCGGAAAGACGATTGTCGATATATCGGAGGAACAGGTTACGTCCTTCGCGGGGAATATACTCGAAGTACGGTCTATTGCGGAAGGCGCTTATATTGTGATGAGTTCACAAGCATATCACAGTTTCACAACGGAACAGCTAAGCTTACTACGTTCTTGGGGACAAATTATACATAGTCCATTGGATACCATTGAAAGGGGAGGAGGCGGCAGCGCACGGTGTATGCTCGCGGAAGTATTTTATTAGATTAGCTTACTCCTTGCCTCTATTGGTTCTTCTTTCAGATAATAACTCTCTACGCACACGACTAAGGCTCTCTGGCGTTATACCAAGATAAGAAGCAATCATCCATTGGGGAACGCGTTGTAGCAAACTCGGGTACATATCCATAAAAAGCAGATAACGTTCCTTTGCACTCATGGCTAATAGTGAGTTTATTCGTTGCTGCTGTATGTAAATATTGCGCTGTAAAGAGTTTTCCATAAAACATGCAAAAGCATGGCTTAAGTGCGACGCCTTTTCCATAAATTCCGGTTGTATAAAAACAATTACCGATAGTTCGATCGCCTTGATATAGAAGTCGGTAGGCTTATTGAAATACTGGCTCGCCCGATCTGAAATAATCCAGTTCTCCGGTGCAAATTGTAAAATATGCTCTCCCCCTTTTTCATCCAGAGAAAACGATTGCAACAGACCCGATTCTACAAAAAAGGCATATTGACTCAATTCTCCTGCTCTTAACAGATAATGGTTGTGCGTTATTTCCCTAAACGAGAAATAACGCACAAGTTGCTCAAAAACCTCTTCGGAAAGTTCAGCTTTCTCCTTATAATATCTATAAAAGTTACTCTCTCGCCAATTGATATCTGTCAGTGCCATTAATATAGAATCGTAAATTTAAAATCTAACGGATTAAAGTATTTTTCCAGATCCCGAATAAGGTCATCACCGTGTTTCAGATATAAGGAAGCAAAGTTTTCTGTGCGCTCTTGTAGCCCACCATTAGGGAACAGTTTGTCTTTCACACGCTCTATTTGTATCAGAGCATCTTCATGATTATGTTTATCGGCTTTCAGCAACTTTTTCTCCAAATTATTAATCGCTTTTTTCAGGCGCGCCTTCACCGCTTCCGTGCTCGGTCCAAGACTCGGGTCAATCTTATGCGCCCGCAGCTTAATCTTTCCGAAAATAGCATTAAACTCCATCCACTCGTCACGCAGGTTCAACCTATGTTTTGTATGACGCCGAACATATTCATTTTTTAATACGTCTGTTGGTTTAAATATGCTTTTGAAAGTCAGATCCAAACGAAAAATTTTTCCTGCGACATTGTCATCTGTAATCATGGCCGAGTTACGTGGAACAAGAATAGGGAACGGCACTTGATAGTAATCGAAGTTAGCCTTCAGCTGCAGCCAATACACAATCTCCGCTCCTCCACCGATATACGCTAAATTTGGTAGGATCAGCTCTTGATATAATGGTCGCATTACTACATTCGGGCTAAAACGTTCGGGATATTGTTCTATTTCTGCCCGCATCTCCTCTTCCGAAAAATAAAGCTCGCGATGCAGCACTTCAAATCGGCCATCTTCCATACGCACGATACGCTCTCGAAATTCATCCGTTAAGTAAAAGAAGTTGATTTCCCGCGCATGAACTTGGGTATGATAACCTAACTTTTCCAACTTTCTGGAGGTATCGTCAATAGCTTTAAAACTATTTTCATCAAAAATATCTTGGCCTATAATTGGCGTAAAAACTTTCTTAAAGGCCTTACTATCCGCATCAATAATCACCAGTCCGTACGGTTTGAACAGTTCGTTTACCATATGCCGGGTAGCGGTTGCAAGAGACTGATTTTGCAGATAAGCGTCCTCTACTATCGTTTTTAATTTATCCCCGTTCACAGATAACCCAAACGTACCACAATATTGTTTCACGGTATCGGCAATATCTTGTGTGGACATCCGCCCCGTAGCAGAAATAGTTGGTGTATCCCATATTATCTTCTTACCGAATACCTTGGTGTTATTGATTTCGGCGAAATCATGGTCCTCGGTGGCCATCCAATAGACCGGTACGAATGAATATTCCGGATAGGCTTCTTTTAAATCTTTCGCCAGTCGTATCGCGGTAACAATCTTAAATATAAAATAAAGCGGGCCAGTGAATATATTGAGTTGATGCCCTGTCGTGACGGTAAAAGTTTTTTTATCCCCCAACAACATGATGTTAGCTTCCACTTCGGGGGATTGTGCTAAAAGCGAGCCGTATTGCTCACGAAGTGTAGTGGTTAATAATTTTCTGTGCGGAAAGTTCTGCTTATCAGTAATCTGTCGTTTAAACCCTTCCAGTGTAGGTGCTTGACCATAAAAAGGTGCCAGCTGTTCATCGTTGGCAAGATAGGCTAATAGTGTCTGCGAAAAACTACCGGTGTCACTGTAATCAATGTATGTTGCTTTCATCTAACGCTGTTCGTGTCGTCTCGTAATATCTACGGATTTGAGCGGACAATTTACATATTTTTGTACGAAGCCACCACGAGAATATCGAAATTATAGCAAACGTTTGACGAAAGTCTATTTAATTACTTTTCCATATAAATCGAAATCCTCTGCCCGCTCCACTTTTACCTGGACAAAATCTCCGATACGTGCGTAATCCGTTCTGGCATCCAGCACGACCTCATTGTCGACCTCCGGCGAATCATACTCTGTACGGCCAATAAAATAATCACCATCAACACGATCAACAAGCACCTTGAACGTTTGTCCAATTTTATCTTGATTAATTTCGTACGAAATGCCCTGCTGAGCCTCCATAATTTGCTCTACACGTGACTCTTTCTCCTCTTGTGGCACGTCATCTACTAAGGTATGGGCATGTGTTTTTTCTTCGTGTGAATAGGTAAAACAACCTAAACGGTCAAATCGCGTTTCTTCCACCCATTCCAACATTTCATTAAAGTCCTGCTCCGTTTCTCCGGGGTAACCGCATATTAAAGTTGTACGTAAGGCAATATCGGGTACTTTATCTCGGATTTGATTAACCAGGTCAATTTGTTTTTGTTTGGTCGTTCCACGGCGCATCGATTTCAGCATGGCATCAGAAATATGCTGTAAAGGCATATCCAAATAGTTGCAGATATTCGAACGCTCATTCATCGCATCCAAAATATCCATTGGAAAACCAGATGGATAAGCATATTGGAGGCGAATCCATTCGATGCCATCTACATCCGATAAATGACGTAATAAATCGACCAGATTACGTTTTCCATAAATATCCAACCCGTAATAGGTTAGATCCTGCGCGATCAGTATCAATTCCTTCGTTCCATTAGCCGCTAAAAACTTCGCCTCTTTCACTAAATCGTCAATAGATTTAGACACATGCTTACCGCGCATTAACGGGATAGCGCAAAATGAACAAGGACGGTTACACCCTTCTGCAATTTTGAAATAAGAAAAATGTGAAGGCGTGGACAATAGACGTTCACCCAATAGTTCGTGTCGATAATCCGCCCCAATTGTCGTCAGCAATTCTGGAAGATCATTTGTCCCAAAATAAGCATCAACATTTGAAATCTCGGATTGAAGTTCTGGTTTATACCGCTCGGATAAGCAACCGGTCACGATAACCTTATTTATCTTACCTTCTTCCTTTAAAGCCGAATATTGCAAAATGGTATCAATCGACTCTTGCTTTGCATTATCAATAAAACCACAGGTATTAATAACGACAATATCATTTGTTTGTATATTGGAAGCTTCATGCACAACTTCCATCTGGTTGCCTTTCAGCTGCCCCATTAACACTTCAGAATCGTGGATATTCTTGGAGCATCCCAACGTCACGACATTCACCCTCGGCCTACTCACTTGAAGAGCAACCTTTTTATTTTTTGTTCTCATTTATTACTTAAACAACGAATCGACGAAATCCTTTTTATTAAATAGCTGCAGGTCGCCGATCTTCTCACCCACACCAATATATTTTACAGGAATTTTAAACTGATCTGAAATACCAATAACTACCCCTCCTTTTGCCGTACCGTCCAACTTTGTTAATGCTAAGGCATTGACGTCGGTCGCCTGTGTAAATTGTGTCGCTTGCTCAATCGCGTTTTGCCCTGTTGAAGCATCTAGTACTAACAGGATTTCATGAGGAGCGCCCGGTACGACCTTTTGCATCACATTTTTAATTTTGGTCAACTCGTTCATCAAGCCCACTTTATTATGCAAACGACCAGCTGTATCTATTATAGCGACGTCATCACCATTTGCCACCGCCGATTTAACGGTATCATACGCCACCGAAGCCGGATCGGAGCCCATCGGCTGCGCCACGACACGTACCCCAACACGTTCACCCCACAATTTAATCTGATCTACAGCCGCAGCGCGGAAAGTATCTGCAGCACCCAGTACAACCTTATTTCCTGCTTCTTTCAACTGGTGGGCAAGTTTACCGATAGTCGTGGTTTTTCCCACACCGTTTACACCTACGACCATAATTACATACGGTTTGTGCGCACCATATTCAAATGTTTCGAAGTCATTACTGTTATTTTCTGCCAATAGGGCTTGTATTTCTTCTTTGAGCAGACGATTTAGGTCCTCTGTACCCACGTACTTATCACGAGCAACACGTTGTTGGATACGGTCAACAATCTTCAGCGTTGTTGTTACGCCAACATCCGACATCACGAGCACTTCTTCGAGGTTATCTAGAACTTCATCATCAATAGTCGATTTACCAACAACAGCTTTGGTTATTTTGGAGAAAAACCCTTCTTTGGTTTTTTCCAAACCTTTATCTAAAGCTTCTTGCGCCTCTGCTGTTTCCTGCTTCTTTTTAAAAAAATCAAATAATCCCATGGAGAAAAAAGTAAAAGGTAAATATACTAAAAAAGCCCTTTCGGTACATACCAAAACGGCTTCTCTTATCTTTTAAAGAAAACTTTAAAAAAGAATAGCTGCTGCGCAACTTATTTTGCAGCTTCTGCTACAAATTCTTTTACCTTGTCGTTGTGAACCATACCTTCTTTAAAGGTATAAGCTCCCGTTTTGGCAGACTTAGTAGTTACGACAACCTTGGTAAATTCTTTACCGCCTCCTTTTTGTAACGATGCAACCGATTTCTTTGCCATTGTTTTATATTTTTTTGTGAGCTAATGCTCTAACTCGTTAATTACTTAATTTCTTTGTGAACAGTTACTTTTCTGAGTACAGGATTGAATTTCTTCAATTCTAAACGCTCCGTAGTATTTTTCTTGTTCTTGGTGGTGATATAGCGAGACATTCCCGGAAGACCACTTTCTTTGTGCTCAGTACACTCTAAGATTACTTGTACTCTATTTCCCTTTTTTGCCATTGTTTTACTTTATTTGATCCGCCTGATGGCGGACAGATTTCATGAATATTTTGATAACAGGCGGTAATGATTAAATAGATCCTTTTTTGATAAATTTATCAATTACTGCTGTAATTCCTTTTTTGTTAATCGTCTTGATTGCTGAAGTAGATACTTTTAGTGTAATCCAACGATCTTCTTCCGGGATATAAAAACGTTTAGTTTGTAAGTTAGGATAAAACTTACGTTTAGTTTTAACGTTCGAGTGTGAAACGTTATTCCCTGTTAATGCCGCCTTGCCTGTTAAATCACAAATTCTTGACATGATATTTGATTTTTAATATTGTTTTCTCCAAATCGCTCTTTTCACAAAGAGTTTGCAAATATCCATATTTCTTTTGTGAATTGCAAGCAATGAAATAATATTTTTTAAAGTTTTCCACAATCCACAATTGTACCTATCCCGTTGTAACTTTGTAATCCACTCCATACTCTTTACTCATCACTTCTTACTCATTACGAATCAACATAAATTATATAACTTTGTCTTTTTACAACATGCTTCACAAAACGCAAGGAATCGCTCTCAAGACCACCAACTATGCAGACAATAGTATTGTCGTTCATATTTTCACCGAAACATTTGGCATGCAGTCCTATCTCATAAACGGGGCGAGAAAACCTAAAGCACGCATTTCAGCAAACCTCTTTCAACCTTTACATCTCTTGGATCTTGTTGTATATTATAAGGAGACTAACGGGTTACAGCGCATCAAAGAAGTACGCCCACGCCCGGTATTGAAAGAAATACCTATGGACATCACCAAGGGCTCGATAGCTCTGTTTCTGAACGAAATACTATATAAAGTCCTTCGTCACCAATCACCGGATGCCTTTCTTTTTAATTTCATACAACAATCAATTATATGGTTGGATGAAACAGATCAACGTCTAGCAAATTTTCATTTGATTTTCCTGATTAAGTTAAGTCGATTCCTCGGTTTTTTACCCTTGCACCATCATAACCAGAAATATCCGTACTTTAATCTCTTGGAAGGTGTATTTGGCAGTAGCCTTCCTGCGCACGGCCATGTGTTACATGAACCACATACATCGATTTTCCTCCAATTACTGCAAGTCCATTTCGAAGAATCATACCGTATCAAGATGAATAAGGATGACAGAAAGTATCTTGTAGAAAAAGTGTTGGAGTTTTATAGATTGCATACCGAAAACTTCGGCCAAGTAAATTCATTATACATCTTGGAAGAAATATTTAACTAAATATTTCTATGTAACATTTTTATTGTTATTTTTAAGACAGCAAAAACAAAACTTGTTTACTTATTTACTTCACTTAAAATTTACTGTTATGGACTGGTTTCTGAAAACATTAAAAGAAAACTACGCCAACTTCGACGGCCGGGCACGCAGAAAAGAATTCTGGATGTTCGTTTTATTTGTTTGGCTAATCTATGTTGCTCTTGGTATCGTAAGTGCTATACTTTCTTATATCAGCTCTATTTTGGGCGGGTTGGTATCCATTATTATGGGGCTTGTTTCTCTTGGATTACTCATTCCCAATCTAGCTGTGGGTGTACGTCGCCTTCACGATACTGGTTGTCCCACGTGGTACATTGTATTTGCCTTTATCCCTCTTGTCAACTTGTATTTCCTCTATCTGATGATCAAAGAAGGAGATAAAGGTCCAAATGAATTTGGCCCTGATCCGAAAGAAAGTGGCGAGGGTCCCAATCCATTTGGCAACTTCCCGCCAACACCAGGGAACAATCCATTTACGAACAATCCTAACGTATAATATAAAAAAGCCAGACCGAAAATGGAGTCTGGCTTTTTTATTGTAATTATAAATAAGAGCAAAAAAGAAGCTGTTTCCCTCTTCGGAAAACAGCCCTTTACAATAAATATATTTGAAATCTAAATTAGATAAGCTTTACATTTACCGCATTAAGACCTTTACGGCCTTGTTCTACTTCGTAAGATACGTGATCGTTCTCACGGACTTTGTCAACTAGTCCTGACACGTGAACAAAAATTTCACTCTCGCCGGAGTTAGGGATAATGAAACCGAAACCTTTGGTTTCATTAAAGAATTTTACTACGCCTTCTTGCATTATTGTATTGTATTATTATGTATTGTTTCTAAAGGTATAAATTAATTTTTAATGTCTCTTTATTTATTTTCAATTTTAAACGAAAAGCAGCTTGTACCGTCAAACAATACGCATGCAATTTTGTATTAGTAACAATAAAAACGAAGAAGATGAAAAATATAATCGGTTTAATTTTAGCAATCTGTATGGTATCTATGTCCAATGCACAAACGAATAATTTTGAATCCAGCAGAAGAGTCTCTACTAGAGGTTATGCTGAAAAAGAAGTAACTCCTGATATTGTTTATATTTCCATTTCATTAAGGGAATACTTTGTCGATGGAAATACCAAAAATAAAGTCAATATCGAAACATTGGAAAAGCAACTCTATGATGCCGCATTGGCTATTGGCGTTAAAAAAGAGGACTTCAACATCCAAAATATCTATAGCTATAATTACGACAGTTCAAAGAAAAAAGAAAACAAACAGCTACTACAAGCAAAACAATATCGGATCAAAGTTTCCAATCTAAACGGATTGAACAATATGTTGGATCAAGTGGATCCTAAAGGTATACAAAGTACTTCTATAAACGGTTACGATCACTCTCAAAAGCGTCAAATTGAGAAAGAGTTGAAAGTAGCAGCGGTACAGGATGCGCGTACTAATGCAGAGATCATCGCTACTGCAACCGGAGACAAAATAGGAAAGGTGCTCGCCATCAATGACAATAGCTCATTTGGCTGGAACGACATTTTGCCGACTCCGCGTATGTATGCCATGTCTGCAAAAGCAGAAGTAGGAGATGCTGCTTCGGCAGATGGTGGAAACCTCGACATCAACGTGCGCCCCATTAAGCTCACCTGTAACATCGATGGGATCTTCGAGTTATTATAGTTCTTTTTTTCCCGTAAAAAAAGAACCAAAACCGAGCGAAGCGAGCTCATGGACACCAAAACAAACACTTGTCCATAAAACCTCGCCGCTGTTTTTTTTTGAATCCTTATTGGATAGTACAAAAAAGAAATTTCTACATACTCAACAAAAAAATAGGCGGCATTTAAGGTTAAGGATAGTGAATACAATGCGTAAGCAGGAATGTTTTATATCCCAGCATGAAAAACAATCTTTCTTTTGAAACAGAAAAAAGAATACGAGAGCTAAGATGGGTGGAGCGCGTCTCCACCCTATTAGATAGCAAGTTCAAAGTCGCCGGTTTCCGTTTCGGACTTGACCCTCTATTAAACTTCTTTCCTGTTCTTGGGCAAACCATCACATTTGCAACATCCGTTTTGTTAGTTCTAGTTATGTTTCGAAACGGAGTAAGTTCTAAAGCAGCAACCAAAATGTTGTTAAATAGTATATTCGATGCTATTTTAGGCTCTATCCCTATTCTAGGAAATATCGTCGATTTCTTTTTTAAAGCCAATCAACGAAACGTTAAAATATTAAAGGAGCACTATAATGAAGGTAAACACGAGGGAAGCGCCAAAGGAATATTGACGGCGCTTTTTCTCATTTTGCTTTTACTATGCATCATACTTTTTTATCTTCTATGGCTCTTTGGTAAGTGGATAATGGAAATTTTTACGGGCTAATCCCTATTTTTGTATCCAATATGAGCAAAACAAGAATATTCGCTCTAAGTATGATTGTACTCATGCTTATCGCTTTCTTCAGTAACCCCAAACAAGAGCAACACGAAAAGATAGTAAGGGAAAAAGCCATAGTGCTTCTTAAACAACAAGCTGGAAAGCAAAATGAACAAATGGTAGATTTTGGTATTCAGCTTTTTGGAAATACGTTAATCGATCAATTCATGCAAAACCATGTAAAGGTCGAAAACTACTATCTTTTTTCCGTTACG